>BNJT01001909.1_pt1 | contig 48217 bp, 80 predicted proteins | sample 8540491 | NCBI WGS metagenome assembly BNJT01 (sample SAMD00202455, study PRJDB9452) | human saliva metagenome | host: Homo sapiens | reverse complement strand
GCCTAGGGTCAGCACCTTTAATGGGTATAAAATCAATTATTTATATTCATTTTTGGTGCAGTTTTGGTGCAGTGTATAAATTGTTTATAAGCGTTTCATGTAACGAATTCCCCATTTCACAATCTCTCCAGCAACGTATCTTTTTGCTCGTTTTCTGAGCCTAAATATCTTGCCGATGGAAAAATCAGCTCTTGTGATAATGTTGTTCGCTGTAAAATTATAGGATTTATTGATATAGATCGCAATATCCCCAATAGTCATGAGATTTTTTTGCTATTTTCAGTAAAAGCACTGAACGCCGCCATTTTTTTGATACTTTAACAATTTCTTCTTCTGCTTTTTTTGATAGAGTGATTTGTTCCATAAAATCTCCATGTAAAATAAAAAGCCGCACTTCCTTGTCAGTACTTATCTCGATTTACTTATTTATCTTCCGGCGGTGGTGGAAGAGGCATCCAGTGCGTAATTTCATTGCAACAATCCCATCCCTCGTCACTGTAAAAACTCACCACTTGAATATTTCCAATTCCATTAATGGCTAATACTGGCTCGCTATAACCATCATCGTCTAACTCGGGCATTCGCTCACTACATTTAATCCACTTACACATACTACCACCCACTAACCACTAAACAATCAACTTCACCCATTAATCCATAGTTGATTTTTAATTCATAGCCTTGTTTTTTTAATTCTTTTCGTGTAATGCTTTATCATCAATTCTTACATTATCAGGCAATAAGTCTTGATAAATACCAACCTTGTTTTCTTTTCATAAAAATTATCCTTAATATAAAGATCAATCTTTCTTAAAGCCTCATCGTATTGTTTGCTTTTTCAATTCTTTTTAAAGTTGAAATAGGTGTTAATGGTTGATTGTTTTGCAACGAATCATAATATTCTGATTTTTGAACACGTCTCAACTTATCTTTCTCTTCAAACTCCTTTTGTTTAATTTCACTCTTCCATTCTTCTTGCATTTTCCAATCTGTAACGCTCATAATTCCACCTTATTCTAATTTGCTTTTCATAAAAATCAAGCCATTTTTTTGAGCATCTTCTCTTGTGCGGAATGCATTGCCTTGATTAACAGTTTTATCATCATACTCTGGGTCAGTATATTCTTTTTCTCTGATATCAAGGGTGTCGTAGAAAGATCTTGATGTAATACGATAATAATATTCCCCAAGTTTTGGCTTAAACGGCTTAGGTAAATCTTCAATGCTAATCTTTGGCTCTTCCCACATGCCGACAATATCAAGATCACCCTGGTTTACTGTGTAGGCGCCGCAATCTTTCCAGTTTTCCGATGCGCTCTTGATAGTACCATCTTTATTAAAAAAACAATACCTATCAATGGATAAGGTTCAGTTGAGCCGCCAGGATATGAAAAACTCATCAGGAACACGGTAATAAATGATGGCTTTAAGTCCGCCACGTAATTTTTACTGGCTCGCCATTCAAAGGCTACTTTTTAAGTCAAATTCTTTCATTTTCTTTCTCCTAAAAACAAAAAGGCGCTCACTTGGAACGCCTATTGGATATTGATTTATTGCTTTTTATCACCAAGATTCACCACTGGCAAAAACATCAACCAAAGGTCGTTGCGTGCTTGTTTCTTGTGGTTGATCAAAAATAGTGTTTAGCCCACTCAACAAAAATTATTTACGTAGTTTTTTTAACTACCTCAGGATAGTTTGCAGATTCAGCCGTTCGGATAATGTCATTTCGCAACTGAGAGCCAAAACATAAGCCAACTGTATTTAGCGTCATCTAACGCACGAGTAACAGCCGATGGGTCTCTGCTATTCATTCTCACGTAAAAAAATAACACCCAAAAAAATATCTACAAATCTTGAGTATGGGATATTGATATTAATTTCATTCATCTTTAACACCTAAGATTCTGACTTTTCGCTACTTCAATAAGTAATTTGTATTCATTTATTGTTTTATCATCATGCACCTTGGCAGATTTAGCTAAAAAACTCATCAACCGTACCAGTAAAACAACCACGCGTTACAATTAGCCCGTATTTACCATTAAATACGGTTAGCGTGCCGTTTTCAGAGCCAACATTACTCGCCCAAAAAAATCATTTTTTTAGATCTGAAATTACCGCATAAGATCTAACCCAAGCGTCACCGTACACCCAAGCGTCACCGTACACCCGAGCGTTACCGTACACCTGAGCGTCACCGTACACCAGAGCGTTACCGTACACCTGAGCGTCACCGTGCACCCGAGCGTTACCGGACACCCGAGCGTTACCGGACACCTGAGCGTCACCGTACACCCTGAGCGTCACCGGACACCCGAGCGTTACCGGACACCTGAGCGTCACCGTACACCCTGAGCGTCACCGGACACCCAAGCGTCACCGGACAATGACTGATTTAAATTTTTTTCCGACTCGACAAACCCACCAAGCTGTCCAGCAACAACAGCGCCAAATGTAACCAGCGCTCTAATTCGGTATAGTTTTTTTTACCATTCCAAAAGCTCAATAAATTCATCGGTTAGCTCATATTTCTTTTTGTTGCTCTTTCATTTTTTTGTTCCTTGTTTTTTTGTATTTATCTAAGTAAGATACGTCCATTTTAATCGCTGGCATATTAACCTTTCGTGTTGGTAGGCTTTCATTGAGTTGTTGTTCCCATTGTGGGAATGCAATTAAAAAGGCTTTATCTGTATTAACCGCAAGGATTGATTCTTTTTAATTTTTTTAAATCTTCTTTGATTTGCTCAACTTCTTGGCGAGCAAGTAGAAATAACTGTTTACATCTCTGAGAGTAAAAAGAATTCGTGCTCAACCCAAAAATGATAGTATCGACCACTTCCAATAGTGTCGGTTTTATAAGTTGTAAATGATAGACCTTGTTCAGAGCAAGTCTTTAGCGTTGATTTATAAAAATTCAACAAACCATTTCGGTTGCACATCATCTATTTTTTTCTTGTAACTCTTTTCATGATAGCTCCAAAGCCTTTTTACATTTAGGCTTTGCCGCAATTTTTGTTATAAATTTCTAATTTTGTATTTTTTTACTTAATTTCATTTTTTTGTTTTTTTCCTTACAAAAGAAAAACCGCCTTATTTGGCGGTCTTATCCATTTCACATCCAATTATCGGAATAGTTTGCCGCACTGTATAGAGTGCAATATTCTTTCAGGTGTTTCTTTTTACGTTTATGCAATTATCATCGTTTGAATTTAATGTTGTTATTACGGTTGCGCCATTATAAGTATTTAAGCTAACGATGGTTTCGGCATTGATGAATATTTCTCGTTCATCTAAAAAGTGTTAATTTAATAAAATTAGCCATATTTCCTCCTAAAATGGAATGTTGTCATCAAACGCATCCATTGGCTACTCAGATTGTTGAGATTTAGATTGTGCTTTTTGTTGTTTATCTTGCTGTTTAGGCGGATGATTTTTGTGCAAAAGATCTTGGTTTTCGACCACCTAACATCTGTAAGTTATCACCTTGAATTTCGGTAGTGTAACGGTCTTGTCCGTTGTTATCTTGCCATTTACGAGTTTTTAAACGCCCCTCAATATAGACTTGTGAGCCTTTATGAAGATATTGACCTGCGATTTCAGCTAGTCTGCGGTAGAGTACAATTCTATGCCATTCTACTTGCTCTTTGCGTTCGCCAGTGTTTTTTTATCCGTCCAGCTTTCAGATGTCGCTACTGTAATATTTGCGACTTGTTCACCATTCGGCATTGTGCGGATTTCTGGGTCGTTTCCTAAGTGACCGATAATAATTACTCGATTTACCCCTGCCATTATTTGAATCTCCCTTGTTCAGTTCTTTCTCTGTCTTTCCCAATCATCTGATCTTGTAATCTATGCAGTCTTGCGTGTGCCGATGTCGTCATCAATGCTAAGTTATCTATTGAATTATTAGATTTATCGCCATCAATATGATGCACAACCTCGTGACTAAAAAAAGCTCCCTACCTATAAACTTTTTCCATAACAAGTCTATGAATCATTTTTTTCCTTTATGTTTGCCTTTTGTTATTCTCGGGTACTCTTTGAAAACATCAACTCCTGCGCAGATATTCTTAAATGATAATTTCTTTGCTATTGATATATTTATACACCATTCAGGAGTAAACACTCTTTTAACTCCTTTATTTGAACTTAATCTCCCTCTCTTGTCAAGACATCTAACTCCATCACCTCTACTTCTAAGAATTCCAGCCTTTGAAAAATCTAAAACGAAGAGTTGATAATGCAATTCCTGTTATTTTATTTATTTCTGGTATAGAGTGACCTCTTATATAAAGCTCAAACTCATCCTCATTGTTATTAATTCCAGCCATATTTACTCCATAGATTTATATGCTTTTAATGTTTTTGATAAATGCGGGTATTTCTTTGTCAAACGTCGCCATTAATTTTTTTCATCTCGCTCAACCGTAAAGAGATAAAAACGGTTGTTTTTTTGATATTCAGGGCAATAACTCACAAAATCCCATGTTTTATATCCAGTCACCCATAAATTTGCTTGCACCTGGATAACATATTCAGACGGCACGCCTCCGTTAATGATGTACTGAATATGCGTACTCATTTTCGGGCATTTAATCTCAAGCCCTTTTTTTGAGTTCAGGAATCAATCCATCAGGACTAACCAGCAATTCTTTTTTTCTCGTTTAGATATACGCCGCCAACTTGCTTGACGGCGTTTCCTGTGAGAAATTCATAAGCCGAGCGGGCAAGCGGCTCAAGCTGATTGCCTCGCTCCATAAAAGCTGATTTATATCCGCTATCTTGTAAACCAAGTATGCTTTCTTCAATCAACTCAGACATATATTTGATTTGCGAGCTTGATTTCTTACCTGTTGGCGTAACGATATTCTCGATTCCTGTCGCTGTCGGAATGCCAAGTCTTGCTGTTAGCCATTCTTCAGATCCTTGCTCGCAATCAAGTGTTATTAGACCGTCAATCATAGTGGGACATCTTCTCCATCACTTTCTTGTTGCTTATCAAGTCGACTGTTCAGGATCGATATGGCGTTGTCGGCTTGCTCTTTTGTCATTTCAGAAATGTCCGCGTGACCGTATGCCGTCAGTAGTTTTTTTCCGTGCTTGTACCGGTTGCATCAATTAAACCGATTAACATTTCTTTCTGTTCGGATGTAATTAACACCGAAACGTCTATCACGTCTTGTTTAGGTGTTACGTTTAACGGCTCGCGCTGTGTTTCCACAATTCTGTCTGCCTCGTCTTGGTCGTAAATACCGGTAAAACCAAAGGCCAGGCGCGCACACTGAATCATTGCTTTGTGACGTAACATTCTTTTTAGGATGTGTTTTCCACGGCCCCATGTCACGGAAACACTCACTCATGTATTCCGTTACTGAAATTGGTTTTGAGCGGTCTTTGCGATAAATTCGGCAAGTGCATTTTTCATCATCTAAATCAAATTCGATGCCGTCAAAAATTTGGGTTTTCGTTAAGGATTCTTGCCCAACCATCCACTCCAACAATGGGGACGATGCCATTTTGACGATCGGGGAATGCGTAAATCTCTTTTTGTCCACGGATTTAATCCATATTGATTCGCCACGATTAAAAAGTGCGGTCATTTGGCTGTCATTTACATTACCCTTGAAAGCGGTATTTTTTTAGTGTTGCCATCAAGTCGGAACCGTCCGCGATTTCAAATCGTTTAGCCAGTTTGTCTGTCAGGGTTTTTGTAGTGCTGTTGCCATTTCGTTTTTATCCTTTAATTCATTTTTAAGTGATACATTGTCGCCATACTGTGCTTTTCACTTTGCGCGCCAAGGCGATTGCTTGCTCTTGCGTACCGGTAAAATGCAATTCGAACCTCGAAATTAAATGTCAGCTCGTCAGAAAGTGCGGTCGAATTTTTCTTGTGTTTTTTTCTATCGCACTTTGTGCTCCAATTTCTTCTGCAACGGCTTGCGTTTCGGCTTTTACTTTTTGCCTCTTCTTGTGCTTTAGCCTTGATTTCTAATTCACGTTTTTTTGCTCATCATCAATTCGTTGTTTAATGATTGGCGCTAAATCTTCTTCACTTGCAATTAATTTGATCGCATCGGGAAATAGATAGCTTGATTTAGCGGTTAGTTGTTCAAGGCGCTCAGTTAGGCGAGTAACTTCAAGCGTGATCTCGCTAATGATTAGTGTTTTTCTCAGCGTTTACGGCTTTCGTTAAGCCTGAGATTGTACTTTTGCGTTTTGCACTTTCTTCAATTCGGCTTGCGATTTTATGCTTTGGAATGTTCTCTTCTAACGCAAGTGATATATCGCTTGTTTTCGGTAATTTGTGACGAATATCTGAGATTTCCGCAATCGCTTCGTTTACGATCTTAGCTTTAACTTCAGACTCTTTATTTTTTTGACCAATTTATCTCGAGCTAATCGCTCTTGTCTAAAAACGCTCGGCAATGCTTTCGGCTGTTTCAATGAGCTTTTTAATATCACCGCCAACGGCATTTTTTTGATAGCCAATCTTGTTTTTATCCTCTAATTCTTTAAGGATTTTTTTACTTCTTCTTTAGTCGCCAAAAAGTCATCATCGGTTTTTAAAGTTGCTTGTTAGGGTAGAGATAAACTCATTCGCTTGTTTCTCAAAGTCAGCAATATTGGTTGTTAAAACTTTTGCTTTCTGTTGATAGGATCAACTCAAATTTTTTTCTGTCATTTTTTTATTTACCTTAAATTTAAATATAACCACGTTTATAATCTTCTTCTTTTTGAGCTATGCGATTTTCAGCAAGTTTTTTTTACTGCCTTATCTCTCAAGTCTTTAAGAGCCGATTGATTACATAAGAAAATATTGAGCCAAAGCATTATCGTTTTTCCTCCACAAGCTCTGAAAACTCGCATAAAGTTTGGCTATCTCCACTTTTTATTTCTCTTTCTATATCGCTAATTTCATTTTCTACTGCACGCTCATAGGCATCATATTGTTCTTGCGCCTTGTCATAAGCAGTAAAACTAGCCATTTCAAATTGTCGTTGCATCGTTTCCATTTGGAATACCTCTCAATATGTCAAAGTAAGAGCATAAATCCTCGTATTTAAAATGTTCTCACCCAATGACCTCTGATTAATTTTTGCCTCGAGGCTTGATTTGGCGATAGTGAATCGCTTGCTGTATTGTGGTTGCGTGTACGCCAAAAAAAGACGATGAATCTCTGTAAGTTGAAATTCAGTTTGACGCTCAGATTCAGGCTGTTGATTGCGCATTTTGTTGTACTCATCAAAAACGTTTTTAAATAACGCATCTTAGCCTTTTGAAATACGTTTAACTAATGTTGGCTTGGTTGCTAGTCCAATTTTCGGTTTTAAGCGTCGAGCGAGCTTGTTATTGAGCCATTCAGCCGTATTTGCTTTAGCTCTTTACGCTCTTTCATTCGCACTTCAGCAAGCTCTATTGATTGGTAATTAGAAGAGTGCCACCATACTTTACCGCCAACTCTTTCAACAACATACCAGCCACCTTTCGGATAAGGCTCAACCTTAATTTCTACTTTTTGCCTTTTTCATTATCCAATTCCTTTTTGTTTTGTTGCGGTAAAGACTAAAAGCCTCCTGTCTAGCCGGTTCAGTTAAATTCGGTTGATATTGCCCATCTCGGCAATCCATTGAATTCTTGCTTGTTCACGCTCTAAGGCTGTCGGCTCGCTTGCAAAAACAACAAGAAATTCCGCTAATTAAAAAAATGCGATAAACATCGCACAAGCAATCTTTGCTAAAGGTCGTGTGATTTCTGCGAATACATCAGTAAACTTTTTCCATTTTTTTGTTTCCTTTTTAGTCGATTTAGTGAATTTTTGGGTGTGAAAATCCGCCGCACGGATTTCTTGAGGAAAAAGTGCGGTCGGATTTTCCGTTGTTTTTAGAAGTCGATTTTTACGGCTTTTTGGATTAAAGCTTCGCAAGTGTTCTAATACACGCCAGTTTGTCATTTGGTCGATGTCAAAAATCACTTGTAATGCGGTTTAAGATTTGATTGGTTGAGCGTAGCACGCTTAAATATTCGTAAGCCTGTCCGTAGATTTGTGAGCTCATATTTGAGCCTAAAACGTTAAAGGCTCTTTCAATATGTTGGAAAGTGCCTACGCCACGTTTGAAAGCAAACCATAACCAAGCAAGCTGTTGAAGTTCATATTCGGTAAATTCAAAGGTGAATTTCTCAGGTTCTGGCAAGGCAAGTTGTTGTGGTTGCTTGCGGTGCATTGCTAAGAACGCACGTAATACAACTAAATGGAATTTAGGACTAATCCACATCGCATAGGAAAGCGCTAATTCTTCACAAGCATAAGTTCCACGCAATCCACGACCGCCAGTAGTTTTAAAGATCAGATCTGTGCTTTTAACTTCTTTTTGAATTTCTGAAATCAGATCTTGAGTTGCATCTAAACGAATAAATAAAGATGGTCTATGTTTTTTTCTGCACCGCCACTTGCTTTTATGGAGATCGTTTAATGAAAAAAGATTTTCGTGAGTACGAATTGAAGTATTAAGAATTGATAAATTAGACATAACATGTCTCCTGATTGATTTTCTGAAAGAACCAGTTCTGACACTGGTGCCGAGAGGTTCAGAACCCTCCAATCAGGTAAGGGTGGACTTATTCCCCGAAGGTATTGTATTAGTCGCCCTCTCGACTTTGCGAGATTTCGGCATAAAAAAAGACCGCACTTTTTGGCGATCCGTTTACTACCGCCTGATTGAAAAAAAGGTTCTGACACCTTGAGGCGAATAGTAGTATAAGAAATTATGGTTGTCAAACAGATTATTCAGTCTTAAAAAAATCCCCTAGTGCCAAAGTGTGAAAGCGACTAGGGGCTAACCAATTTAAAGGAGATTTTCTTATTATGAAAAACGCTGTTTCCAGCTAGAGTCGCTCTCGATTCCATTCAATTTTCAAGAAGATTGGGCGATTCCATTCGCATTTTGAGAACGGCTTTAGCTGGAGGCTCTTTTGGGATTTGAACCCGTGTTATTTTTTTCACAACGCTACCCTGTGTTTTTGTACCGTGTCAGTTTCACAACCGACTAAACAAAGAGCCATTTCAAAACACACTTCTCTATCATTCGCAACGGTTTCACGTGCCGTTGTGTCTCTGTACTTCAAATGTGCTTTTGAGATATTTCCCCACTGCGAATTGACTTTCTGTAACTGTCAGCTTTTTCACTGGCCTCATCTTTCAGTGGGTATTCCGTTTACTCTCATTATGTAGGGTAGGGCTTTTCATCTACACGACCGCATAATGCCGTTATGAGTAAACTTCTTGTAATCTGATTTTTAAAGAGCATCGAGATATTTGTTTATGTGTATCTCGTTTTGATGGGTGTATTAAACACGATTTGTGTTTGCTTTGTAAAACACACTAAACACAAATTTTTTTCATATTTTTTTGTGTTAAATGTGTTAAGTGTGTTTTTTTAAACACAATTAATTTTTTTAAAAATATTGTTCGTTTGCTTATTTTTTTAATCAATTAAAAAAAGTAAAGTTTGTGTTTTTGAAGTGTTTTTTTGTGATTTTTTTGCGATGCCGATCGCAGGTTTTTGGTGGCAATGATTGGTTTAAATTGAGGTTGGTTTATTATGCCCATGCCGATAAGGAGGGAAATTATGAAAAAAAGAGTTTAAAAAATGGCTAATCTCGTTAAATTGCGAGCTGATTAATGATTTGGGGATTAATGAGATAGTGTCGCGCGTAGATGAGGAGTTGAGGATTGTGCGCGCTAATGAGCAGGAGAGGATTGTGCTAGAGGAGTTGATTGCTGAGTTTAAATGTTAATAAAAAACCGCCAGAATAGGCGGTTTATTTGTCAAATAGAGGATTATTTTTCTTGCTGTCGTGCTTTGTTAGTGCTTTTATGTGTTTTTCTTTATACTTGACTGTATTTTTGTTAATTTTTTTCTTGGGAAAGGGCGAGATCTTCAGGTGCTGTTCCAGTATTTGAGATCATGACATTACGAACAGAGCGACCAACGGTTTCAGTCGCATTTTCTAAATTTTTGCCCTTTAATATTTTGATTTCTTATTTTGGCTTCTGTTTGTGTTACGCGGAATATATTCGTCGCGAGTTCCTCATTATCCATGAAATCAAGCAGTGATGCTTTGTCATCAAATAGCCCTTTTTTTGTTTTTTTAAGCTTTTTGATATTCATATTATACATCCCTCTATATCCGGCATTTTGGAAGAAGGCATAGTTCTCCACGCCGTGCTTGTGGGCAATATGGCTCAGGCTTTTTTTCTCTATCTGAAATGTCACCACGTAAGTAAACGCGATCCACCTCTTCGGCGCTTTGGCAAAGTGTGTGAATTTCATCTGCCAGTTTAGCGAAATATGCTTGGGTCAGCAGCGACCTTTGGATTACTTATATTTCCATTCATAACCGTCAAATAACAAGCAAAGCGAGTCATTTTAAAAGTCAGATGGTGTATTCGGTGATTGTGTCTGAATGAAGTTGTCTGTAATTGGAATATTTAAGTTATTGCATACAGCATAAGCCTTATTCATTGCTTTTTAAAATTGCCTGCATATCGTTATACCCCTAACATCATAGCAAGATCAGAAGCATACCAGTATGTAATTCCATTTTGTTTCGCGAAATCGTCAAATGAAAGAGAAGTCCCCTCCTCAAATACGAGTGCTAATTGAGTCATATTATTTCCAAGTTTTTTTGTGTCATATTGATTCCTTATTGTATGATTTTTTTGAGCATGTAAAGTCAAGTGATTTTTAGTTATCGCTAAATTAATTATGGTAGATTAGCCAATTTTTCAGGTTTCTTTGATTGGCATTTTAATTTACCTTAGGCGTAACTTCGCCAACTGTCATCAAAAAAATCAATTTTTCTCATTAATATGCTCGACCCTCTCTAGGAGCAATTTATTCTGTTCCTCGATTCTATCTAACTGTGTAAACGCCCCAAGCCTACCAGTATGAGCCGCTTGTTCCATTCGGTTAATTTGCACTTGTAGATCCGAATTTCCGTTACCTTGATAATAATTATTTGTTGTCATTGTGGTCGCGGTATTTGTCGATACGTTTGAGTGATTATATCGAGGGTTTTCAAATTTTGATTGGGCGCCTAGATTAGGTTGCCAATCATCTCCGAATTTCAATTTATCGGCACTAACCTCAAGAGCGATAGCAAACAGATCTATGTCACGCATTGTTAATTGCATCTCGCCATTTTCGAGGTCTAATACATCTTTTTTTCGCTCACACTTAGGATCTTGGCTAAATCAGCAATAGACAATCCCTGTCTTTCTCGTTCTTGTTTTTATTCGTTTGGCCACTGCTCGCATGGTTGGTTCCTCGGGTTTGGTTATTTTTTTAAAGTGATACAACGTCAATATGGATTGTTTTGATAAATCTGCCGACAAATTTTGCCGTTTGGCAAATCTCGTCTGTTATATCTTGCGGGTCGTAGTCCTTATTGTCTGAGTGCAATCTATACCCACCGCCAACAAGTTTTTTTGTATACGCTTGATAAATAGCGCGTTATCTATCGCAAACGCATACACGCCGTCTCCGTTGTAGTAATTAATATTGGTATCCAAAAACACCCAATCGCCTTTTCTTATTGTCGGCTCCATGCTGTCAGTTGGGACGTTCACAATTTTGATTCCGGCGACTGACTTACGACCGATGATCTGCAACAACCCCTCATCCGACAAAAACAGACTTGATACTATCTCTGGATAGTCTGAGTTTTCAAACCCTGTCAATCCTGCCGCCTCTTACGTCTAAATAATCTATGCGGTGTGTATGGCTTTCGGCTTGCTCCGGTTGCGTAATTAATCCTGTCCCGTGGTTAATTTGGTTTGCGGTTGTGATATTTACGCTTGATCCGCTAATTGTTTGATTACCAATGTTTGTACTTGCGTAATTACCCGACACAAGCTCATCAAACGTCATCTCAAGCGCTTCAGCAATCGACCTTAAATCGTCTGTGCCAATATCCCTAACACCAGCCTCATAGTTACCGATTCTTGACTGCCTCCACCCCAACCGATCAGCTAATTGTTGTTGACTCAACCGCAATTCACGGCATGGGATTTGATTTTTTTCGATGATTTTTGCTCATGTCAATCCTCCTTATCAAATTTACCACCGATTATATAACACGCATTGTGTTTATTTAAACAATAAAAACACTTGTAACTGTGTTTAAAAATGTGTTTATAATTAACACGTAAGCCGTGTTAGGCGTGTTAGAAAAAAGGATGGGTATGAATAATTTACAAAAAAATACAGAAAAAAACAAAAACGAAGCCAATCCGAGTTTGCGAAAGAGCTTGGTTGGGGGCAGTCAAGAATTGGAAATTATGAGGCTAATGTGCGCGAACCAAATATCAGAGTACGACAAAAAGATTGTTAGCAAATTGAACGAGCTAGGTGTCTCCTGCTCACTTGAAGAAGTATTCCCATCTTAATGACGGCATTAAAAAAACCACCGGCGCAACGGTGGCTAATTATGACATTCGAAACGAGGTTATTATGACAAATCTAATTCAGATTGGCAATAGCAAAAATCAACAATTCTGAAGTTAAAACGGTAAATGCTAGAGAATTACATTCATTTTTTTGGAAGTTTCTACGAGATTCGCAGACTGGATTCAACGACGCATTGACGAATATGAATTCGTTGAGAATCAAGATTTTTATAGTTTTACTCAAAAAAATGAGAAAAACCCTATCGGCGGACGTCCTCAGAAAGAAGTTCACATTTCCATTGATATGGCAAAAAGAATTATCAATGGTTGAGCGCAACGAAAAAGGAAAGCAAGCCCGCCAGTATTTTTATTGAAATGGAAAAAAAGTGGCGAAATCTACTGATCCTATGATGCTATTAAACGACCCAGTTTACTTGCGTGGCGCGCTTGCAACGTACTCTGAAAGGGTGATCGAGCTTACCCCAAAAGCGGAGGCGTTTGATCGTTTAGCAACCGCAACCGAAGGTGCGATGAATCTAACCAACGTCGCAAAAACACTTACAAATGCAACCGAGAGCATTTAACCAATTTTTATTTGCTCATGGATGGATTTATAAGCGCACTGTTGGATCTGCTTGGATTGCTTATCAAGACAAATTACAACGCGGTTATTTAGAGCATAAAGCGCACCCTGTCACACAACCTGACGGAACAGAAAAAAATCTATCCTCAAGTATTAGTAACCACAAAGGGTTTAGCCAAACTATCAACAATGCTTAATAAGGCGGTAGCGAAAGCATGAGTAACGATCGTTTTATTCCAAATTCTTTCATTATCCCTAACTCTGTAATTGACGAGCTATTGGCAAAACTCACTTGTGCCGAACTTAAATGTTACTTGTTTGTAGTTCGGAAAACAAAGGGCTGGAACAAAGAATCAGACAGCATTTCCGCTAGTCAATTCGTAGAAGTTACAGGGTTAAGTAAAAAAATCTGTAATTACCGCTTGTGAAAGCCTCGCTCAAATGGGCTTGCTCGAACGTTTCGGCGGAGAAAGAAAATTAAATACTTACTCTGTTAAAGCCTTTGGTTTTTTTACGAATCTGGTGAAAAAAATACACCAATTAAATCTGGTGTAAATTTTTCCGAATCTGGTGAAAAAAAGTACACCAGATCTGGTGAAAAAAATTACACCCACAAAAATAACAATAAAAAAACACTATACAAAATAACAATAAAAATACCAAAAAAAGCGAATTGGATTTGCTTTGCTGAATTTGGAATCGTTGGTCAACTTGCCGAAGATTTTCTTAAACTCCGAAAAAAGCCAAGAGCGCACCGATTACTGAGACTGCGCTTAAAGGCTTTCAACGCGAAGCTACCAAGGCTGGAATATCGCTTTCTGATGCAATCACAATCGCTATTGAGCGCAACTGGCGCGGATTTAACTCAAGCTGGAATTGGCGTGATGACAACATGGCAACGGCTACAAACACCCGAAAAAAACAAGCGCCTTTGCCGATGACGGTTCTTGGGCTGTAGGCAGAAAAATTAAATATCGATCCTAAACTCATTCCGGAGGAGTTGAGATGAAAAACGTAATTCCAATGGAACCATCAAAAAGTGCGGTTACAAAGTCTGATATTCCCAGCAACGCCGTTCGCTTAATTGACCGGATGTTTGTGCGATTGAAATCCATCTTTCCAGCATGGAAACACGCATTTGACAGCGAGATTGAGTACAACGAAACAAAGCAAGTTTGGCTCGAAGAATTATTCAAAGCGGGCGTAGTGAATCCTCAATCCCTAAAACGAGGACTGGACTTGGCGGCAAAAATCCGAAAGTCCATTTTTTTCCGAGTGTAGGACAATTCATTACTTGGTGCAGTGAAGACTATCACGAATTGGGTTTACCGAACGAAGCGGAATTATACCAACGTTATAAAACTTTCTTAGGTTATGCCAGATTCAATTTGGATGAATTTCAATATCGTTCAAAAATTGGAATTTTGGTTACTTAAAAATTTGTACGAAAAAAATGCAAGAAAAAAATCGGAAGAGGACACGTTGAAAGCTATTCCGAAATTACTCACAGAAGCGGCAGAAAAAAAGTGCGGTCGAATTTTTTTCTTTTGATGATATTCCAAAGATGATTCCAGTAAAAACCAAGTTTTTACGATAAAGAGAAGGCTGATAAGGCGCGCGATAGCTTGATGGCAATGATGAAAGGAGAATTGCAATGACAGAACAACAATTTGATAAAGATACCTATCCAACGCCATTATCAATTTTTTTAATCCACTTGATAATGAGTTCATCTTTACTTGTGATGGTCGCGCCAGTGCAGAAAAATGCCAAAGTGCCTGAATTTTTTTATCACAAAAGAACAGGATTTTTTTAACTTATCCGCTAAATGATGAAAGCGTATTTGTGAATCCTCCATATAGCAAAACCATTGCCATTTATTGAAAGAGCGGTAAGCCTCTTTGAAAACAATAATTGCCTAGTCGTTATCTCGCTCCCTATCGATATATCTACAAAATGGTTCACTTTGGTTGCTCAGAAAGCAACTGAAATCCGTTTTATCGTTGGTGGACGAGTTAAATTTCTAAATGGCGAAACAGGTAAATATGTTGATGTTTGTCGTGGAAATGTAATTGCAATTTTTAATCCATACCAAGAGCGATGAATCAAGTTATCCGACACGTTCATATTGATTCATTTAAGGATTTAGAGTGGCGTAAAAAAATAGTAAATCCACTAGACGGAACATCAGGAAGATGGGCAAAAAGTAAACGTAAGCAAAAAAACGGAAATTTTTTTGCAGTTAAATATGCCAATGGTGCGGTTGTAGCTGAAACGGATTATGACCGCAATTTACTCAAGGGGTTGCCGGTTGGAAGTGCGGTAAAAATTATACCAATTAGCAACAATCGTAATTATCAACATCATAAGAAATTTTTTTGCATTGCTAGATTGTGGCTTTGAGTATTGGCGACCTGAATTTAGCGTACTCACGCAAGCTGAAGAATGGATAGCTCAAACGGTTGCAAAAAAGATAGCGATTGCCGCAAACGATGAAGATTTTTATCAAAGAATAACAAAGCCAATAGCTGACAGCGTGCTTGCAGATGTGCGGTTAAATCGAGAATCCAAGCTCGATTATGAAGGTATGAAAACGCTTGAATCGTATTTAGATCACGTTATGAAAAAAAGCGGGCTTTTATGACATTAAGCCGGTTCAGGACGGCGGAACAATTAAAGAGAGATGGTCAATATCATTCGCCAATATGAGCCAAGAAAAGTTCAACAGTGTTTACAAAGGAGTATATGGCGTAATTTGGAATGAAACACTATGCAACATTTATGAAAGTGAATCTGATTTAGATAACAGAATTGATCAATTAATGGCATTTGGAGGATAAGCGAATGGAATCGCTAAATTACATCATTTTACTATTAGGCTTTTATGGTCGCACTGTCTTTAGCCTTTATCGTTGCGATCATTTTTCAAAAATTACATCACTAGAGTTATTTTCCATTGGACGGCTTTGCGTTAGTGCGGTTGGCTTTTGGTTTTCGATAGTGATTGGGTTTGGTTATTGGTTTGCTAAACATCTTGGATAGGCGAGGAAAATAAAATGGCTAATTTACGCAAGGAGGCGAAAGGGCGTGAATGTCAGGTAAGAATTCCTGGTATTTGCACAGGTGAAAACGAAACAGTGGTATTGGCGCACTATACAAGCTCTTGGCTTAGAGGCATAGGAAGTAAGTCGCATGATATTTACGGCGCTTATTGTTGCGTAGCTTGTCATAACGCAATAGACGGTCGAGTTAGAACAAATTATTCAAGGGAAGAGTTAAGGCTGATGCACGCAGAGGGAGTATTTAGAACGATTGGCATTTTGTTGAGAGAGGGAAAAAAATATGTCTGACTGGTTAGAGATTGCATTACCTTATCCGCCATCTGTGAATCATTATTGGAGGCACACCAGAAACGGACGGCATTATATCAGCGAGGCCGGCAGAAAAATTTAAAACGGAGGCTTTGAAAATTTTACAAAAATTTGATCCATTTACAGGCTCAGTGGCGATTTGCCTTGATGTGTACTATCCCTGATAACCGAAACCGTGATCCGGACAATATAAACAAAGGGCTTTTTCGATAGTTTGGTCGCCCTCAGGATTAATACAAGACGACAACAACAAAGTGATAAAAAGATTTTTCGCAGACAAGAATTGCGGGATTAAAAAAAGGCGGAATGGTAGTGGTTAAAATTAGAGGTCTTGAAAAATGAGTAAATCAATCGAATTGTTAGTTAAATTACACAATCCAAAAATGTGTTAGCGCAGAAACCGCCGGTCGTGGTGGAGTTGCGTTGCTTTTATAAAGAGCAAATTATTTGCGCCTTTGCTCAATCTGAGAATAAACATATGCTTGGCTATCATCTTCTAATGAGCAAGTACCGCCAGGAAAAAAATCGTCAAGGGATTTTGTTGATAGCTATGTTGATGCATGGTGCGAAGAATTTGGGCATCCAGAACATTCTACAGAGGCTTTAAAAATACGTTGTGGATATAGTTTGCGATCTTCCATTGCCTAGCCAGTTAAAAACATATCAAGGCATTAAGAAAGCGTTATTTACGCTCGCAATATGCGCATCTTTCCGCTATTGATAAAGCCAATAAGATTGCAGAAGAAAACGGATTGCCGGCAAATAGCGTTGAGGCTCGTCAGTTGAGAATTAGAGAATTAAACGATTTGCGTAAATCCAATACTTGCCCTCGTTGTCGTGGTACTGGCGAAGTCGGTAGAGTGCAAAAGCACGAATGCCCGGAATGTAACGGTAAAGGTCAATTAAAAGCCAATATTTATCACTTGATGAAGTCTTTAGATTGCACAGAGGCTTACTTTAAGCGCTATCTAAATGCACTTGTTGTTGCCTTTGAGCGCCATTGTTACGAAGAAATGAGTCGCGCAGAGAATGTTATTAAGCAGTATTTGAAGAAAGAAATGCGACAATAGTTTATATATGTGATACAGATCACAGTTAAAATCATGATAACCGCCTATAATTAAAAAGAAATATTATAGGTGGTTATTATGATCAAAAGATTTAAGAGAGGCTTTACTTTTGGGCTGGGTTTATTGCGTTTGTTTTTTTATGTTTGCATACGCAATAAATAAAAAAAGGACGAGGCGGAAAAACAAAGAGAGCGCAATGCGAGAAATTGAGCTTTGCATGAATAAGCTACATAAGAGTTATAGTGAGTGCAAAGAGTTGGTTTATATGGCTGACTAATTATTATCTAAGGAAGTAATATGAAAAAAATTGCTATTAATTGCTTTAACATTAACATCATCCGTTGCGATGGCGAACTATACCACTTGCAATAATTTTGGAGACACTCGAATTTGCCGTGATTCAAGTGGATTTTCAAGTACAACACATAGAATTGGCGATACCTATATCACAAGTGGATCAGGCGGTTACAGAGCAACAACTCACCGCATAGGCGATGATATATATAGAGGTCGTGATAATAGGGGAAATAGCTGGAATATATTTGATGATTCCAACGATAAATACTAGGCGATAAACGCTTGTAATATATATAGATTCATTGACTTTTCAAAAGTTTTGCAGTAAGATTTATAAAAATAGCCGGAGTGTAATTAGCACTTCGGCTTTTTACTTTTAATCGCAATGTCTTACAAGGACACATTGCATTAACCAAGACCCGCTTAATTGCGGGTTTTTCATTTATACAAAAACGGATAACCAATGCAAGACAACGGATCGCCTAATAATGGCATTGATATTATCGCAACGGTTATCTCTCTAGCATTTTTCTGGGTTAGGTGGCGTTGTCAAGTATATAACAGTCGCGCAGTCTATCGGTGCAAACGTTAAATTATCTGCCGTTGTATCTAGTTTTCTCGTTGGTGCATTTAGCGGGATGGTGGTGGCATTTTTCTTGATGTCACAAAGCATTGATACGCTAATGATTATCTCAATCGCTGGTGCGTTTGGATATTTTGGTGTTCCCGCTCTATGGGGGTTGTTAAGGGTTTTCTTTCGCCAAATCGGCGGTTCTGTTGATGATTTAAATCCTAATTACTCAATGAAAGACATCGAAAGAGAAACAAGTAAAAAAACGATCCTCATCTTATGACGAGGAGGCGCAAGCTTTTGACGAACAGGAAGAAGAAATTATAGCGGATGGCGCAGACGAGCAAGACGATGTAAAGGCAAGGAGCAGAGAAAAATGGGTAGAGAGAGCGCAAGAATAGGAATTGCGCTCGATAGGCTATTTGGATGCTGTCTGTTTATTGGGTCGCATCGGGCTATCAGCGCAAATATACAGTCAAAAACAAGAGTTTGGAAATACTCAAAGAGAAATACGACAAGACAGTGCAGTTATCGGAAGAGCGCATGCGAAGAATTGATGCTTTGCGAGACACAGTCGCTGACAGAAACGACAGAATTGAGTTTTTGCTTAAGGAACAGGCAAGGGAGCGTAAGAGAAATGAGGATAAATTGGATGGAATTAGCCGGATTGTGTTATCGAGTAAATGCGTTCGTGGCGATAGTGTTAGCCGTGATGTTATTAACAGGTCGCTTAAATCAGAATAGCGCCCCGGTCGAGAAAGTTAAAAATTGTTAGGATTGCGATCCCAGACAATCTTCTGATTACCTGCCCTAAACCTATGCTTAAAGGCGAAACGACAGCAGATGTTGCTGTTTATGCGGTTAAGGTCACAGATCAGTTAAAAATCTGCAATAGCCGAATCCTACAAATTAAAAACCTCGTTGAAGATAATGAGCGAGAAGTTACGCAAAATTCAGAAAGCGAATTAGAGCCTATTAAGTTAGGTGATAACAAAGAATATCGTCGCAGTGGTAAAGGGCGAGCGGATAACAAAAAAATAGAGGGTGTTAATAATGTTGATTTCTAAAGAGAGATTTAACAAAGTATTTCCTAATGCGAGATCTGGAATGTATGAGGCGATAGACAAGCAGATTGCGATTGCTGGGTGTATCAGTAAGCCTCAGCAAGCAATGTTCCTCGCTCAATACGGCCATGAAACACGAGGCTTTACACGTTTTATCGAAAACCTAAATTATTCTGTTGACGGGTTAAGAGAGACATTTCGCAAATATTTTACCCCAGCGCAAGCGCAAAAATATGGCTATATAAAAAAATAAAGCTGGTGTAGTTATCCAAAAAAAGCCGATCAGGAATCTATTGCCAATATCGCCTATGCAAACCGCATGGGAAACGGCAATCAGGCAAGTGGTGACGGCTGGAAGTATCGAGGTCGAGGATTGCCGCATCTTACAGGTAAAGAGAATTACGGTAAATTTCAAAAACTGGTTAGGGCAAGAATATTCAACCTGAAGAATTATCAACCAACATTGATTTAGCGATTAAAGCCGGTGTGTGGTACTGGTTAGCTAATGGGCTTTCCTCGTTAGATTCCGTTCAAAAAAAGTTACCGTGCGAGTTAACGGCGGCACTAACGGGCTAGAGGATCGCTGTAAACTATATCGTGCATTAATGGTGGACTAAGCTATGCAAAAGTATATTTACTGCGGGTTAGGTGTTTTTAGTTATTGCGCTATGCACTGTGCTTGGGCATCAAGCAAATACCATTAAAAAGCCTTGAATTAACTAATGCAGAGCAAGCAAAAACAATCGAAACGCAATCAAGCTCAATCAAGCAATTAAAAGCAGAGATTGAAGAGAACGAACGATTAACCTTTGAATTATCAGAAAGTGATAACAAAACAAGAGAGGAAACAAATGCGATTATTAAATCAATCCCTAAATCAGATCGCAAAAAGTGATGCGTTTAACTCCACTGCTCCTAATAGCATTATTAACTTCTTGCGCCAATAAGCCGCCAGTTAGTTTACAACTTGCTCAAAAGTTCCAGTGGCATATCTATCGCATCTAGATAAAAACAGTCTTTGCCGGTGAAACATACGGGGATATTGCTCAATATTCGGTGATTTTTAAAGCGTGAGCGTGACATGTGCTAAGCCGAATTGAGAAAAATTCGGGAATGGCAAGCAGAGAAGTTAAGTAAGTAATAATAGTACAATACGCCCGCTTAATTGCGGGCTTTTTTTATATCGTTTATGGCAAGAAAGAATTGGAACGCACTTCAAATAGAATACATCAAGTCTTATGCAAAGACTGGTGTATCTGTAATGGAATGGTGCAGAAAGAAAGGATTGAATTTTGCCACTGCGAAACGCTATATCAAAAAGCCTGAAACAGCATTCGCACAGTTAGATGAAATTCAAAATGGTGACAATCGAGAAGTAAAAGCAATTAAGAAAGCCGCTAAAAAAACAATGCGAATAAAAATTGCTGAGTTGGAAGTTGTTGAATCTAAAGAAGATTTAGAGGAAAACTGCGAAATTAATTGCGAAATTGCGAATGAAACTGCGAAACCAACTGCGAAACCGTCTAGATTCTCTTCTGAATTACAATCTCAAAGAAGAATAAAAGCATGGTGGTTACGCTCGTTACTTTAAGGATAAATCAGCCTTTGATGTTGTAGTTGATTTTTGGACTTAAAGACGAGATTGATTTGATGCGCCAACGTGCCATTGCATCAATCGAGAATCTTGAAAAGTTCACAGATGACTTAAAGCGACGCACAACGGCAGACGACAAAGAAGTTACCTATAAGCTAATCAATGCCGCTCAGAACGCATTGGATAGAGCGGTTGCACGAATTGAGAGTTTAAGTCGCACAAATAACGATATTGATTTGGTGCTTGAAACAATCGAATTAAGAAAGGCTCAGACGAAAGAAACCTTGCTTAAAGCAGATAAGCTCGCACAAGAATTAGGCGCAAGAGCGACAAGCAAACACAAAGTGGAATACACAATGGATTTTACAGGCGATGATAATGAAGATTAATTATATCGCCTCGCCAACCTTTCGCCGAGTACATAAATCAAACGCATTAGTAAAGGCAATTCGTGGCCCGATTGGTAGTGGTAAGTCGGTTGGGTGCGTAATGGAAATGTTCCGCATTTGCTTAAACCAAGAGCCTAATTCTGATGGTGTTCGCTCGTACTCGTTGGGCTTGCGTGCGTAATACTTACCCTGAATTAAAGGGTACAGTAATCAAAACATTCCAAGACTGGATTCCTGACAGCATTTGCCCGATTAAATATGACAGTCCGATTACAGGGATGTTAAATATTAATCATCCTGACGGAAAAAAACAATGGTTGAGGCTGAATTTCAATTCCTATCTATGGATAAGCCAAAGGATGTTAAAAAAATTGATGTCTTTAGAGCTTACGGGCATTTGGATCAATGAGGCTCAATTCTTGCCAGTTATGCTTGTTACAGAGGCGGTTACTCGTACAGGGCGTTACCCGAAAAAGAGCGTGTTTGAGGGGTTCGATGGCGCAACCTGGAATGGAATGATTATGGATACAAACTCGCCTGATGATGATCACTGGTGGAATGAATTTGAAACAGCGATTGATGAATTGACAGGTTCAAGTCTAACGCCTAAAGGGTGGAATTTCTTTACTCAACCAGGCGCATTAATTGATATTACAGGCGTTCCACTCAATTCATTATCCGATGCGGTAAAAGCCAATATTGATGCTGGGTTATTCGTTGAATACAAAGGGCATAAATTCGTGGCTAATCCACTTGCTGAAAATGTAGAGAATCATAAGAAAGGCTATAACTACTGGTTCGATAGCTTACAGGGTCAAACGCTCAACTGGATTAAATCTCGCATCTGTAATGAGTTCGCAACAGTTCAAACAGGTAAACCAGTCTATATGGATCACTTCAATAAAGATTTACATGTCTCGAAAGATAAGTTATTGCCAGTTAAAGGGTGGCCAACATTTATCGGTCTTGACTTTGGTCTAACGCCAGCCGCAATTATCGGTCAAGTTGCGCCAATCGGACAGTTGCGCATCACGGATGAAGTTGTGGCGACAGGTATGGGGATTGAGCGATTTATTCAAGATCAACTTTCAACACTTCTAAAAACAAAATACGCTGGATGCGAAATAGAGGTTATAGGCGATCCGGCTGGTGTTCAACGTGCGCAAACAGACGAGAAAACTTGCTTTCAAATTCTATTGGAAAATGGCTTTAATGCTCGTCCGGCAGATTCAAATAACACAACGGCACGATTAGAGGCGGTTCGTTGGTGGTTATCTCGCCTAGTGGGTAAAGGACAACCGGCAATGCTTATTAGTCCGCACTGTAAAACACTTATCAAGGGTTATGAAACAGGTTACGCATACCGACAATTAAATATCAGTGGCGAGGAAAAATACACTGAAACGCCAGATAAAAACCGTTATTCACATCCGCACGATGCAAATCAATATTTATGCTTAGGCGCAATGCCTGATTTATTCAAACAACAGATTATTAATATCAAACCGCACAACGCAATAAGTTCACTCACAGGGTACTAGGAAATGGCAGAACAATCCGCATTATTAGAGGCAATTTCGGCTTTCGGAACGGAGCTAAAAAGTCAAATTATTAGAGCATATTAAACAACGACAGCCTATTGTTGAACGCTGGGTAAAAGATATGTATCAGTATCGCAACCAATACTCCACATCAATTAACACTGGTAAATCAAAAGTATTTGTTGGCTATACCCGTGCGAAAACTGATGCTTGGACGGCTCAAATGACAGATATGTTATTTCCTAGCGATGATAAAAATTACAGTATTTCGCCAACACCTATGCCGGATATTGCCAATATAGCTAAACAACAGGATAACGGCGATCCAAATACAGTAAGTCAAATAAATAATGCTCGTGCGATTATGCGACAAGCGAAAAGAGCGTGCAGAGGCGATGGAAAAAGTTAATAGACGATCAATTGCTTGAGTGTGATTATGCGGCAGAGGCTCGCTTGTGTTTGCATTATGCCGGCGTGCTTGGTACTGGTATTTTGCGTGCGCCAGTTGTGGATGTGGTAGAGAGTAAAACTTGGAATCAAGATAGCTTAGGTCAGTGGAATGGCGAAATCATCACCAAAAACAATTCCGGTCGCTCGTTTAGTATTGCCGTGGGATTTTTGTGCCAGATATGACCGCATTCACAATCAAAAGATTGTCAATTTGTCTTTGAACGTAGTTACGTTACGAAAAAACAATTACAGGCTTTAGCTAAAAAATCCATACTACTTAAAAAGACAGTGTGTTAGAGCTTTGTGAGCTAGAGGGTTCGGACACAAAAGACAGCCAGTTCAGATATGGATGGTTATGTTGATACATTGAGAAAGTTATCGGGTTTAGAAACACAGAGCAAAGACAATCGCTATGAATTATGGACTTATCATGGCGGTATTCCATTGAGCGTGTTAGAGAGTGCAAATTCTCAATTAGAGGATGGAAACAAACTAGACTTGCCAGACAGCGAGGAAGAAAAAGATTCTAACCTTGAAATTGATGGCGTGATCGTAATGGCTGGAAACGGTAAGATTTTTAAGCGTGAATCTTAATCCTTTAGATACAGCAGAATTACCATACTCTATCTATACTTGCGAGCCTGATGTTTGCTGTTTATTCGGGTTCGGTATTCCTTACCTTTGCCGAGATGCGCAAGAGATTTTTAAATACAGCTTGGCGAGGTATGATTGACAATGGCGTGCTTGGCATCGAGTCGCAAGCAGTAGTGAACAGTAGCGTATTAACGCCGGTGGATGGAAATTGGGAATTATCACCATATAAATTATGGCGAACAAATGATCGCTCAACAGCTAATGCGCAATTCGAGGCGCAGCGTGCTTTCGGTATCTTTGATATTGGCGTACCGACAAGCTGAATTAGCAAACATTATCCAGCTATCTAAGTCATTCATGGATGAAGAAAGTGGATTGCCAATGATTGCACAAGGCGAACAGGGACAAGTTACGCCAACGCTAGGCGGTATGTCTATGCTAATGAATGCCGCTAATGCAGTACGCCGCAGACAAGTGAAAGAGTGGGATGACGCAGTCACTAAACCATTAATTCGCCGATTCTATGAATACAACATGGCAATGAGCGATGATCCAAATATTAAAGGGGATATGCAGATTGTTGCTCGTGGCACTGCTCGCTTTATTGGTTAAAGAAACGCAAGTGGCACAGATTATAGATATTTTTCCAAAAGTTCGGTCAGCATCCACAATTAATGCACGCTTTCGATTGGTATGATGGATTGAAGTCACTATTGCAAACTATGAGCATGGGGGCGCAAACAATGCTTATCCCTCGTGAAGAATACGAGCAACGATTACAGGAAATTCAAGAATCGCAAGCATCGCAACCGCAAGATCCTGAAATTCTGAAAGTTCAAATGCAAATGCAGATTGCACAGCAAAAACAACAGCATGAAATGCAGTTAGAGCAAATGAAAATTCAAAGTCAAATTCAGATTGAGCAAATGAAAGTTCAAATCAAAGAGAAAGAGCTTGAAATTAAGATGCTCGAGGTGCAAATGACACAACAATCGCAACAAGCTCGATTAGACTTGGACGAAAAAAATTAAGCACAGCAAAACTCACAACCGATTTACAACTTCAAACAGGTAAACAAGCAATAGATTTAGAGAAATTTAAAACAGAAGTGGCATTGAAGAATACGTCGCCGCTAATCCAGCCGGTAATTATGGATTAGACAAAATAACAGGCCGCAACTTTAAAAAGTGCGGTCTTTTTTATCACTAAATTTTTAAGGGCAAATATATATGAGTTTCGTTCTTTCCAATAAAGACTACAAAGAAATGATCGGCATTATCAGTGGCGATACAGGTAGCAAGAAAGGAAATGGCGCATCAACCACTTACCCTAGATACTGAATTAACAGCGCAAGAGCCTAAAAAAACAACAAGGTCTTGTTGCTGATACCGTTGATGCGGTGCAAAATGGGTGCATGGAAAGGCGTTAGTGATATTGCGCATGGCATTGGTGCTTTAACTGGTGCAGATTGGTTACATGAGGTTGGTGATTGGGCGACGAAAGGCGCTGATGAAAAATCTAGCCTCAATGTCAGATGAAATGAAAGTCGCTTTAAATCAAAATGCGTTTGATGGCGAGGGGCAAGGTGTACGCAATTTGCGTTGGTGGGCGGGTAATCTTGGCTCGTTAATCGGTCAAAACCTTGATACTGCTTTTTAACGCTTGGTGCGGGTAAAGTTGCAACGATTGGTGCAAAACAAGCCGGTAAATTATTGCTCAAAAAAAGAAGTTGCTGAGGAAGTTGGCAAAACAGCAGTGGAACAAGTCGCTAAACGTGGCATTCCGCAAAAATACTGGAACATGGTCGGTATTACAGCAACCATGTCCGCAATGTCCGGCGGTGGTCGTTACGGTCAAAAACGTGATGAAGTCATGGAAATGACTAATGAACAATTAGCCAAAATTCCGCAGTTTTTCTGATGAATATTATTCTATTGCCGATAGTGAAGATGGAAAAAGATAAATCGGTCGATGAAATCTACACAATGGCGAAAAAAATCCTTTGCCGATAAAGTTGGTCGTGATGCGACTCTTAATCCAACAGCTATTGCAACAGATTTAGTGACAAATGCAGTTAGCGGTCTTGGTGGTGGATTTTGGGGTTTAGGTTCGCCGGCTAAAAACAATCAAAGGCGGTTTATTAAAAAGGTGCGGCAGTTGAGGGTGGTACTGAGGCTATTCAAGGTATTGGCGAACAATACGCCTTAAATAAAGCGGATCAGGAATACTTCAATCCTGATAAAGATTTAACTGAGGGCATGGCTGACAATGCCATCAATGGTGCAGTGCTTGGTGCAGTCTTTGGTTCGGCTATGGGTGGACTTGATACGCACACTGATAGAATGGCGCTCAATAATCAGAAACGCACTCTATTAAATCATATCAATACTGGCAATGATGCAGTTGATAGCCAATTAAGAAACTATGTTGATATGCTCAACAATGGCGCAACTGAATTGAGCGATTTAGTATCAGCCAGTCGAGTGCAAGCTCTCAACAATGCCGGTATCGCAACCGCTAAAGCACGACAAGTTGCAGAAGAGGCACTTGCAGAACAACAAGCAAAAGCAAAATTTGAATCAGACTTCTTTGATGAAGAACAACCGCAACAAGAAACAACCTCCACTTTCAAAGTTGATCCGAATTTAGAACGTGCGCTTGAATTACATTCAATTCTTGGTCAATTCAGAAAAAATGATTTATCCCGTGCGAATGAATTTATTGATACGCCAACTATTTTTGCAGATGAACAAGCTCGAAAAGATTATGTGACCGGTCGTGCGTTTGATGAAGTGCGCAATATTGCTCAATCATACGGCATTGATCCGAAAGACGGTAAAAGCTATGCGCCGTTGGTTAGAGGATTATGCAGAACAAGCGAAAAGAATACGCCAGCGATGATCCGCAAGCCGTTGCACCAACAGCCAATCTACAATCTACTGCCAACATTGCGCCTGAGTTCAGAAATGGCGTTGTAATCGGCGCTAACGATGAAATTGATGTTGGCAATGGTAATTATCAACCTTTCCAATATGAAGTCGTAGATGCAAGCACGCTTACGCCTACACAACAAAAAGATGAAAACCAATTCCGTGACCGTGACAGAGCATCAAGCCAAGCTCAAATTAATAACATTGCACGAAATTTAGATCTCGCAAACTTGCCGCAAGTCCAACAATGGATGTTGGTGCGCCGTTATTAGCCTTAGACGGTAAAACAATTATTGCCGGCAATGGTCGCTCAATGGCTATCCAACAAGCATACCAAGAGGGCGCGCTGATGGTTATCGCCAATTCTTGCAAGACAATTCAGCACAATTTGGCATTGACCAGGCTCAATTAAATGAAATGGAAAAATCCTGTATTGGTTCGCCGTTTAACTTCTCCAGTTGATATTGCTCAAGTGGCCATCAATTCCAACGAGCAAGGCGGCATGCGAATGTCAGATTTAGAGCAAGCGAAAGTAGATGCTCGCCGCTACCAAGCATGGATAACTTTGTTGCAAATGATGATGGTGATATTAACTCAGTAGATAATCAATACTTCATCAGCCAATTTGTGAAAAAAATCAGCCTGAGAACGTGCGTAATGAATTATTAGATAGTCGAGGCAATCTCAGTCAAACTGGCGTGCAACGCATGCGCAATGCAATGTTGTATGAGGCGTATGGTGACAGTCAAACATTATCCCGCTTAATTGAAAAATACCGATCAAGGCGCAAAAAAACGTATTAAACGCATTAACCTCTATTGCACCTAAAGTTGCTCAAATTCAGCAAGGTATCGACAGCAGCAAGTTATCAAGCGATGTAAATATTTCAGAAGATGTGATCCTGGCGGTTGAGAAATACAATCAGCTTAATGCTCAAGGGTTTAAAAATCGCTGATTATCTTGCTCAAAATGATTTTGTTGGTGACTTATCGCCTGAGGCTCGTGAAATCCTAACCATCTTTGATGAAAACCGTAGAAGTGGTAAACGTATTGCACAAGTGTTGGGCGCATATTTTGACCAGGCACAAACACAAGGAAATCTATCACAATCCAGCATGTTCGGCGATGTAGAGTTTGATAAATTAGGCTCGTTGCGACAAGCGAAGAATATTGATGAAGATATTCGATTAAGTCTGAATGAATCGGCTGATTCTGATTTTGCGAAAGCGGTGGATGATGTAGCCAATGGCAAGTTTTCATCGCAAATTATTGATGTTGGCACAACTCCTAGCGTATTGAAGATGCTGGGTCTTCCTGATGTTAATGTGGTGATCAGTGGTGCAGTATTGAAAAAAAGGTAATGTTAGGAAAACATAATGTTACACCTGATACATTAAAAACAGCTACCAAAAACAAATTAATGATCCTGTAGCTGTAATGAAATCCAGTACACAGCAAAAATGGTTATGTGGTTTTTAACAGAGTTAATGGAAAGTGTGAATGGAATCAACAAGCCTGTTGTTTCAGCCTTACATTTAAAGCAAACTTCACAAGGAATTGAATTAATTAATATTGCTAGTGTATATGGACGAAATAATTCGCAAAATTCAACGCGGATTAGAAAATGACTTGCTTTATTGGAATAAGAAAAAAAGGAGCCAATTTCTTAGATAATCTTACGCTTCAATTGCGATCACCATTATCAGAAACTAACTCCATAAAAGGCTCGCAATTTCTGAAAAACCCATCCGCTTCAATTGCATTGGGATCTTACATCAGATGCTAACCTTTCTATGAGAGATATTAAAACCGAATCAGACCCTAAGTCAATACCAAAGCGCAAAAAAATAATCAAGAATCTTCTGCAAATCATGAGATTCAACGTGCGCAAGCAATAATCAATAAGACATTTGGCAAAGCAAGAGAGCATATTGAAGTTGCAACCTTTGCGAATCCGCCAAAAGATGTGCGCCATTTAATCACTTCTGATGTTGAGGGATGGTTCAATCCTAAAACTGGCAAGGTTACACTAATCGCAGATAGCATCAATGCAACCAAAACAATGAGCAAAGAAGAGCGTTTGCACTCGTTGCGTGGCACGAAATGGCGCATCGTGGAATCAACGTTGGCTATAAAGGCTCTTATGACAGCTTAATGCAAGAGGTTGGCAAAAAAATAAAGCGATTAGTCAGATTGCTGATGCTATCCAAGCACAACGCAAAAACACAGATGATTTAGCCGCAACCAATCGATCCGTTGCGATTGAAGAGGCTATCGCAGAAAATGATGGCCGCACACGAAACAGGTAAGTGGAATGAGCTTGAAAGTCGTTATGGCGTAGAGATTAAGAAAGGTCAAAGACAATCAACTAAATCATGGTTAGCGATGACCGCACAAAAAAATCAAAGACTTCTTGTCAAAAATTCTTTTGGCGTAGAACGTGCGCCGCAGTTTTCTGATGAAGATGTATTGAATCTTATTTCTCGAATCAAAAAAATAGCTCGTTAAGTGAATCCAGCAAAACTGGCGATATTCGTTTTAGCAGAAAAAGGCGAATCAGAATATCAACGTGATTTAATTGTTACGCACAATATTAGCGCAGACGGCATTATGCACGCCCATAAAATGGGCGGTTTACCGCTCGCATCCGTTGCAGTGGCAAAAACAAGGCAATCCATTGACCAACTTTGGTGAAGTCACTTTAATTGGCAGTCGCAATTACATCGATCCGAAAGGTGTAAATAAAGCTCAAGTGTTTGGCAGTGATATTTATTCGCCCTCGTTATCCTCGAATCAACTATGAGTATTCAGCAAAAGATCGAAAAAGCATTATTCAATCGTTTTTGAAAAAAATCAGCAAAAAGAGATTGAGGATAGATCCTTTGATTATGACTTAACGCAAGGATTGGAAAAATACTGGCGCAAAACAAGCTAGTGCTTGATAGTGATGCAGTTAAACATCAATTCTTGAAAGAGCATAACATTCCGTATGAAAAAGCCTATCGAGATATTCCGAAAAGCGTACACGCTGATTATCCGTCTATTCAAAAAGCAATTAAAGCCGGCATCAGCGAGGAAGATATTTCATCCATCGAAAGTGCGGATAAATTTGAGGGATTATTCAGAGAATTTATCAAGGATTACATCAAAGATATTGAGAGTAGAGTATCTCCATCGCCGTTGCTTAAAAAAATGTGATTGTGCGAGCAAAAACAAGCCTTAGATGGTGATAAATATGCGGTTCGTGCATTTGCTGAAACAAGAGTAAAAGAGGGATTGAAATTACAGGAATCTAAAAAGTATTAGATCAACCTGAAAACCTTATCAAATATGCGAAAAAGCGGTTAGCGAACACAATGATGCTTTCCGTGCTTATGTTGATAGCATTGTCGAAACCATGCCAGTTAAAGAGAAAAATTTGAATGGTACAGATGATTATGGTCGCAATAAATACGTTGCGCATACCATTGAAAACGTTGTTAAGAAACTCAAAAAAGATTTACGAGGCGGCGAATCATTTAATTATGGAATGCCTAACGTGCGTGCAGCCGTTACGCCTAAATTTAAATCTATCGCTGATATTCAAGCCAATAAACATCGAATCGTATCTAAAGAGGAATTTGAAACCGCAAGAGATGCGCTCGAAAAAGAGGGAGATTTATTAGCGGACAAATTAGGTGTTGGTACTTTAGATATTTACGATGTGTTATGGAATGCGATTGATGAAAACACTTCAAAAGCATTTGGCTATGCCGGCATTAAAAGACACTCAAGAAAATAGAATGGCAGTTGATGCGTTTTTAAATAAACTCAAAGCATTGCCAACTGAATATTTTGAGGGTAAAGCGAAAGATATTACACAATTCAGCAACTTTTGCCGGTGCTGTTGTGCCTGATAACCTTGCTAAAAAAATGCCTATGATGTATTGGAAAAATCAGGGGTGAAAAATCTCTACCTATGATTCTACCGATCCTAAATCAAGAATTGAGGCGATTAAGCAAGCGACAAATCAATTAGATGAAGAGCGTGGCGGGGATATTTTATTCTCTCGTGCAAACACAATGCAATCCGCTCTTGATTTATCCATGACAGGCGTGGCGCATAGTGAGCCTACTGTTTGGGATAGTTTGAAAGCTAAAAGATTTTACAGGGTTTAAAGAGCGCTTTAATCGTGCAGTTGGCAAAGTTGATGAGTGGTTAGCTGATAGCTTGCGCCCAGTGAATGACTGGATTGATTCAATGCACCTTGAAGATCAAACAGGCAACACTAGCGACCGTGACCATGAAAAAAACGCCGTCTAAAAAGATGCTATGTACACGGCTAAGGGTAAACGTGATGCGTTAAATTCAGAATTAGAACAAGCGTATTTAAAAGCCTATTCTTTCTAAGATTGCAGACGCTATCCAAAGAAACCAAAAAGCAATCATTACATTGACGAATTGACAATGAAAAGAATGGTTGGCAACTGGATTTCTGCTCGCTATTCAATTGAGAAAAAAATCTTGATTTATTGGCTCGTGATGAAAAAGTCATGCGTGATACAAAAACGCTTATTGATAACGCTAAACAAAACGGTACAAGTGCAGAAGTGCGCCGCTTAAATGAGGCTTATCTAAAAGCAAAAAGAGCAATACGATAACCGCAAAGCTGATATTTACAACACGGATTACAAAACAAAGGCAATCGCTTTAAAGTTGGGGTTGCTGGCGGTTGGTCAATTCCTGAGGCTGAATTGATTATGAGTAATACAGAAAAACATATCAGCCGCTCTAATTTGGAAAGTGTTGCTGAATTAGTTTTACGATTTAAATCAATCAAGATTGGATATTGATCGTGCGAGTGGTCGATATACTGAGGCTGAGTATCAAGAATACAAGGCTAATCGCCATTATGTGCCTTTAACTGGCGATCCGAATGCTGATGTAGATGTTGATGTTATTTCTGGAGCTGGCTCAAATGCACTCAACATTGCCCGAGATAAAACATTGAAAGGTCGCACAAGTTCTGAGGCTGAAGATGCGATTGATGCTGTTTGGAAGTCAATCGGTAAATCCACCACCTATGCCGGCTTTGCTGAGTTTAAATCTAAAAATTGATGACTTGTTTGAAACAGAAGTGACTTTATTGAAAGATAAAGGCTATTCTGATGCAGAGGCAAGAGAACAAGCAACCGCAAATTTAGGTATTAGCAAACGTAAAATGCAAGGCTTAACACGCTCAAGCGACAATGTGCTTATCCGTAAAGAGGGCAGTGATTATTATGAGTATGAATTGCCAACTCAAGTGATGGAATCATTACGCAATGACAACGTTGAATACGCCAATGCTTTTCTTGAAAGTAATTTCTAAACCGACAGGATGGTATGCTCGAGGCGTTACTCAATGGACTGTTACGTTTGCACCAATGAATATGATGCGTGATACTTGGGAAAAATCAGAATTTATCCGAGTGCAAAAAAACTTTATGATAAAAAATAATCGTCTAGTTGATAGCAAAACAATGGATAAAATCGGTCGTGATACCATTAAAAACGCACTGGCTGACAAGGAAGTATGGCAAGCAACTAAACGACTTGGATTCGGTCAAGAATTGCGTGATAGCGTTCCAGCAGAGCGAATGTTAAAACAACTTCTAAAAAGAGGGGGAGTATCAAACTATGGTACTTATCTCGATAAATCAGAAGTTGATTTAATTAAGAAATTGCGCAAGGAAAAATAATCCAATAGCCGGCAAACTTGAGAAAGCTGGCAAAAGTGCTTGAGGGTTACAATAAGATGTTTGATACAGTGTCAGCGTTGGCATCCTATAAAGCGCTAGTGGAAAAATGGCATTGATTCAAAAACAAGCGATGGCGACAACGCTCGAATTAACCAACTTCCGCAAAACTGGCTCAAAAATGCGTGGCATTAAAGCCTTGTATATGTTTTCTCAACCAACGGTTATGGGTGCGACCAACTTAATGCGTTATCTATCCACTCGTAAAGGGCAAATCCGCTTTGCTCGCATACATGGTCGCAATGACTTCACTTTACACTGTATTGCGCTCAATGGACGATGAGGACGAGGCGGCAATAAAATGGATCAACTTGGCGACATCACTCGTTATATCCCGATTCCTCTTGGTGATGGTAAATATTTCAAAAATTCCAGTTGGTTTCGGTATGGCGCAGATGGCTTGGAATTTCTCGACAAACCTTGTTAAAGGTGCGGTTAGTGATATTTCATTCACAGAGGCTGGAACAAATATGCTCGTCCATTCAATGAAAACATTTTCGCCGGTTTTCTCCGTCTGAAAATTTCCGCGACTAAATATCCACTGGAAAAATCACTTTAACCGCAACGCCATCAATCTTGCGACCGGTGATGCAAAACGTTTTAAATCGTTCTGCTTTCGGTAATAAAATCACAACCAATTATGTGCGTGATGACAAATTAAAAAGCCGAGCACTTTAAGGCGACAACCGCTCAATTCTGGAAAGATGTGGCGATTGATCTAAATGATTCATTGGGAATTGATATGCACCCAGAGCAAATTAAAAAAACTTGTTTGACGGGTACGGTTCAATGATTGGTAGTCTTAAAGAGTTAAATACTGTATTTGTGGAAAATCCTAATCGTGAACAACTTGGAAGAAAAAAACTCGCACGCCATTCCTAAATCAATTCATTGGCACGACAAACGAATTTGCGATTCAAAGCCGATACTATGAGGCAAGCGATGAGGCGAAAAAGCGTTTATAACGAATACAAATCTCGCAAAGAGCGTAATGAGCTTTAGCGATTGGTTAGATGCTGACAAGATGAAATTGATTAAATTCCATGAGGAAGAAGAAAGTGTTATCAAGTCAGCAAGAAGTGAAAAGGCAAAACTCACTCGTGCGTTGCGTTCTGGAAATATTAGTGCGGTAGCCTATGAAAAACGGAATAAAAACGTTACAATAAAGAGATGAGTGCGGTGCAAGCTAAATTATTGCGTAAATATCGACAAATGGAAGGATTAAATACGCACTAATCCATTGACAATTAAAAAGTTTTGCACTAGAATTTAACAAAATAGCCGAATTGTAGAAATACAGTTCGGTTTTTTTGTTTTTGAGGATTTTATGCAAAGACTGAAATTGTCTAGCGAATTAGATAGAAAAAAATAGTTGTTTCTTATTTGACTAAAACGAATCGAAGAGTATCAAGACGATTTGTGTTGCGATGGTTTAACACCGCAACAGTACAATATTCTACGAGGTCAAATCAAAGAGTTAAAGAATCTAATTTTAGAATTAGATCCGAATGATAGCCCGCTTATATAGTGGGCTTTTTTTATTTTTACAAGAATTATCACAAGTCGCTATATGCCGCTTAACGAGGTAATAAATGGAAAAATCAAGACACCACAGAATTTAATGCTGATGCCGCCTTTTGATGAGGCCGCTAATCACTATGAATCAAGTGGACTAACTGCTGAAGTTAAACCGTCAGTCGCAGAAGAAACCGAACAGCCAACGTCCGATCAACGTTTGGAAGATACTAATCAAGAATCTATCCCGCAACAGCCGGAAGATAACGAAGAGGTATTGCCTGAATGGTTATCAAATGCCACTGATGAAGTAAAAGAAAACTTCCGTTTAATGAAAGCAGAAAAAGAGCGATACGAACACATGGCCAAATCTCAACGTGGTCGTGTTGGTGCGCTCTCGAAGAAATATCAACAAGCACAAGCCGCACTAGAACAGTTCAAGCAAAATCAATCTACCTTTGACGGTGAATTAGAATCTTTGCGATCTGACTATCCGGAAGTTGCAGAATTTTTTTGACCCGCTTTATTGCCGGTCAGAATAAACGCCTTGATGATATTTCAATGCCGATTGCTCAAATGGTTGATGCAAACATGCAAGACTTTGCGCGAGCAACAACTTGATAACTCAATCTCTTTAGTTACGCAAGTCGTTCCTGATGCAAACAGTATTTTGTCCGACCCTATGTTTCATAGATGGGTAGGAAATCAACCTAGTGGAATTAAGGCTTTGTTTAGTTCGGATGACCCACAGGATGCAATTTATTTGCTGAATGAATACAAAGCGAACAACAAACGCAATTTCAGAGCAACGAAATAAACGCTCGCAGAGAATTATCCGCAATGTCTTTGCCTACTGGTCGTTCAAGTCCGAAAGGCGGTTCGGAAATTGACGAGAGCGCATTATTCGATCAGTTTGCCGCAGAATTTGATAAGCGGCGCTATTAAATTAAGTTAGTTCATTTGAGGAAAAATTTATCATGGCTACAACTAAATATACCGATATTTCACCACGCACACAAGTTTACGCAGAAGCTAAAATGCTTGCTCATGCTGAGCCTGTATTGATTTTTAAATAAGCTTGGGCAAACAAAGCCAGTCCCACAAAAATAAGACGCAAACCATTAAATTTCGCCGTCCTAAACCGTTTGCGCCAGCAACCACTCCATTAACTGAGGGTGTTACTCCAGACTCTCAAAAAAATGGTGTATGAGGATGTGACCGCAACATTGGGGCAGTATGGTTCTTGGTCTGAAATTACAGATGTAATTCAAGATACGCACGAAGATCAGGTTTTAAGTGACTTGGTGTTAATTTCTGGCGAACAAGTCGCTGAGACTACCGAACTTTTTGGCTTGGGGGCGCAATTAGTGGTGGTACAAATGTAATCTTTGCCAACGGTACATCATCAAACGATGTAAACACTAAATTAAGCATTAATCATGTTCGAGCGGCTGTTCGTAAGTTACAGCGCAATCGTGCGAAGAAAAAAACATCTATCCTCGATGGCTCAATCAAATACGGTACTAAACCGATTGAGGTCGCATATATTGCGGTATGCCATACTGACTTAGAGGCTGATATTCGCGACTTGCCTGGATTTACTCCAGTCGCAGAATACGGTCTCGTCAGCCTATTGTTCCACAAGAGTTTGGAACAGTAGAAAACGTGCGCTTTATCACATCGCCTTTATTTACACCTGAAATCAACAAAGGTGGCACGCCAACTGGCAATAATGTTCTATCTACGGCTGGCTCTAAAGCGGATGTGTATAAAATTGCCGTATTTGGTCAAGATGCTTACGCAACTTGCCCGTTAAAAGGTAAAGATGCTGCACAAATTTTAGTGCGCAATCCTGGCAAGGCTGAGCAAGGCGACCCGTTAGGTCAAAAAGGTTCGGTTGCATGGAAAACTTGGTGGGCGGGCAAAATCCTAAACGATGCTTGGTTAGTTCGTTTAGAAGTTGCAGCGACATCGCTTTTAGTTTTAATTCGTAAATCAAAAACCCTCCTTGTGAGGGTTTTTATTTTTAGTGAGGACACAATGACTTATCCATCTATTGATTTAAAAAAAGCAACAAAAGAAGAATTGATTGCTCATTTACGTGATTATTGCGGTGTTGAAAAAAAGACGGCAAAAAGAAGAGTTAGTTCAAGCAATTCTTGAATTTGAATCAGCAAATGGCATTTTACGCCATGATGCGGAAGTGCAATTACAGTCGCAAACATCGAAAGAATCACAAAGTGATCTTCCATTGCTTTCGCATAAACGTGTACGAATCATTATTGCGCCAAGCGAAACTGACAATAGTGATGTTTATGTAGGTCTCGGTGATTGGGATGCACTAATCAAACGTGGAGAAGAAGTATCAATTCCAGAGCCTGCATATCAATTATTGGCTAAAGCTGGCGATCATCGTTTCAAACTTGTTGATGGTGGTAAATTAGAAGAATACTTTGCACCTCGATTCTCAATTACAGTATTGGGTGATGCGTAATGAATTACCTCAAACTTGCTCAACGCTTACGCCGAGAAATGAACGATACTGGCGAGGGCCCGTATAGCGTAACCAATCAAACGGGCAGAAGTTTAGAGTATGTTGAGGCAATTCGTGAATCGTGGTTAGAGATCCAGTCGTTGCGTGAATGGGGGTAGTTCGTTTTTGGGGGTGATGGGTTTAGTGCTAAAAATCCTCAAGTTTTAGAGGGTAATTCCGATACGCCTTTCATTCCCGAAAAATACCATGTAGCTATTGTTTATTATGCAAATGCAAGGCAGAGCGCTATCTCAAAAATGCACAAGAGTTAGTTATGCGTGGGCAGAGTGAATGGGATAAATATTTGCACTTACTTTGCACTCAATTCTTACCAGTTCCAACATTAGGCAGATAAATGGCGCAATTACCAAGAAATCAATCGCAATTTGTTGCAATTAGCGGTGGAATGGATTTGTCAACTCCGCCAATCGCAAAAAGCTAACAGTGAGGCGATTAGTGCGTTAAATGTGCACCTATCTATGGTGGTGGATTTTCTCGCATTGAGGGGTATGAGTGCATAGATGGCCGCACCATTCCGTCTGAAATGACTTATTCCGTGTTGTCTGTTGGAAACATTGAGAATAAAGATCGTTTTCTGAACAAGGAATTTACCCATAAAGGCAAACAATACAGAATTATTGATGTTTTTAGATGATGCTTTTATTGTTGCTTTTTTTAAAAGCCTGGCAATTTCATTAATAAGGATAGTTTTTTTCGGTTGATGGTGTTGATTTTACAGCAAATTATGTGAATAGCTCCGTTGATGGCGATTTTCGTGATGACTTGAATTATAGAGGTATTGCGTTTCAGCTTGGTGTTGATTCGGTAGCGGAAGTTCCTGGAAACGATATTATTCGTGGTGTTGTAGAGTTAGATGGCGAGATTATTGTTTTTCGTGATAATACCGAAAGTTGTGATGTCTTTATTAGCTCAAATAATGGTTGGTCTGCAACTCCAACAACTTATTTGATTAAGTTGAAGAATATTGAAAAACCGGAAAATATCCCTAACTAATTCAGAGTTTAATGGCGGTGGAACAAAAAGGCAAAGTAATTTCCGTTGCGTTAGCTCCTGATAATAAAGCCGGCTATATTGTTTCAAATCAAGCCTTAAATGCGGGCAATTCTTTACAGATAAATGGTGCGATTGCTCGCAACAGTTGAAACGTGCGAAAAAAAGTTACATTAAGCAAGGGTAAAAGTTGGCAGTTCATCTACCATACTTTTTATGGCGGATCTAACACTTATTACGCCTACGGTCGCAATGGTGAACGGATTATCGAGGTTCATCCTGACGGCTCTATCGTTCCTATATTGGTAAATAACGAAAAATCCTCAATATATTTGCGCACAAAAAAATCATTTATTTGCATCATTTCCAGGCGGTCAATTAGGACATTCGCTAGTCGGGCATCCTAATAGCTGGTCTGTGTTGTTAGGTTCAGAACAATTCAGGGTTAGGCGATGAAATAACAGCCATTTCAAGCACGACTGGCGTGCGTTTTTAATTGTAGGATGTAGAAATAAAAATATCTGGTCTATATGGTTCTGGTCGTGATGATTGGGCGATAAAAGATATTTCTTCTGTCGGTATTAATCCTGGAACGTTGCAATCTACATTCATCCCGGTTGCCATTGGTAAAAATGGTATTACCCGCATAGATCAATCCGAGCAGTTCGGTGATTTTAGATTAAGCGAGCTAGATGCAAACCGAAAAATTAGGTTTCGATAAACTTAATTACAACGTTATATTCTCGTCTGTTAAATCCAAATCTAACCAAGTTAGATTCTACTCCGAACATGACAAACACTTATGTTTAATGTTGCAACCTGACGGAACGACAAGAAGTACATTTTTCACTTACCCTGAAAGACTATCTGGACTTTGGCAATCGCCTCAATTATGTTTATTTAGCATTCAGCGATGGCAAAGTTTACAGACAATCAGATAAATGCTTTTTCCTTTGCCGGCAAGCCTATTGATTGGGTTGTGAAGATGGCTTTTAATCATTGCGGTTCACCCACATTAATCAAAAAGTTGGCATAGTGCAGAGTTGCAAGCAACGACTGACGGACGAGCGGTTTTAAATTACCGTTTCGATCTTGACTACAATTCAAATTATCATTCTTCGCCAATCAATAAAAAAATTTAGAGATCGCCGGTGGTGGCGGTCGCTGGAATGATTCACTTTGGAATGATTTTTTATGGTCAGCAGAGGATTATTCAACGCCTACCCTTTACCTATCCGGTTACAGCAGAAATATCTCGCTTTCATTCGCTGGATCATCCATATACTCACCGCAGTTTGAAATAAGCGGACTTATTCTAAAATTACATTACACGGAGAAATTATCGTGTCTAAAGACAAAAGCTGGTACAAGCGAACACATCAATTCGCTCCATATACAAAAAGCTGACGGGCAAGCTGTTTCTGATGAATTTGATGCTATTCAGTCAAGTTTTGATCGCATCCCTGAGATGCGTGATGATGGCAAGGGTTTTGCGGTAAGTCCAATTATTCCAGATCCTACCGATCCGATGCACCCTGTAACGTATGGGATGCTAACAGAGGCGGAAGGTAGCGTTACTAAATCAAGAAAGGATGTTACAGAAAAGGCTCAACAAGTAGATGCTAATACTAAAACGGTATCAGAAAAAACAGAAATAGTAATCGAAAAAAGCGATTCCGCAACTCAATCCGCTAAGGCCGCATTAGCTAGCCAGCAATCGGCTAATCAGTCTGAAACAATGGCTAAAAAAATGGCCGCAAATTCAATTGACGAGCCAGTTGTTGATGATAAGTTTTCTGCTCTTCATTACGCATCAAAAAGTCGCTAAATCGGCTGAAATTTTAGCAACAGCAGAAAGCTCCGCTAAAAAGTAATGCAGAAATTGCAACTCAAAAAGCAGAAGAGGCGACTAGATCTGCTGATAAAGCAAGAAATATTGCCGGTGGAAAGGTTTACTATGAAGATGTTTTTAGAAGTCCCACGAGCTAGTGTTAATGGCGATGTTGGTATAACTACTTTTATCTACCGACTTATACTCAGATAGTGATACAGAGGCCGCAACAATAGGGGTTGTAAAAATCCGTTTGGGATAAAGTCAAAGATCAATATGTTCAAGCTGTAAACTCTTAACCTCTTTAGAGCCAGAGAATAACGGGCAGTTAGTAATGGTTAAAAGCTATCATTATGGTGGCCGTACCGGTGGCGGCACGTTTATAGCTGACATGCTAGATAAAACAACTCCTGATAATGGTCGCACGGTTATTGTAACAACCGGCGGTAATCGTTGGAAAACGAGCAAATAACAACAATCTTTCGCTATATGATTTTGGTTATTCAAAACAAAGTAATGCAGTGGAGGCGCTAGAGCGTGCAGAGAGAGCAAGTTTAGGTATTTTTTTATTGATTGTTGTGGCTTAACTATTGATTTTAATAACATTTTATCCTAGCGCAAATAAATACACTAACGGAAGATTTATCGTAAATGGCGTAACTGTAAATGCTCAATATAACCAACCAAGAACGGGTATTGGTCGGTTTATTTCAGGCTCTAAGGCTGGAGAGAAATTAAAATCAAGTGAATGGACTGGTGCGAATGTTATTGCAATCGGCGAGGGGGCAATGGCTAACATGGAAAAATGTGTTAGCGAGATAGCTTCCGGTAAACGTGCGCAAGGCACAACTCTAATCAGTCGAGACAATATCGCAATAGGTGAAGATGCCTTGTATCAGGTGCAAGCCGAAACGGAATGGTATTCGCAAGAAAAACGAAATGGTACACGAAACGTTGCTATTGGCGGTGCTGCTGGACGAGGGATTACAAGCGGTCATTCAAATGTTGCTATTGGTAGAATTGCGGGTCAAAAACTTAAACACTGGTGCATTTAACGTCGCCATCGGCGGTGGCGCTATTGGTGGAACAGTTCCAGTTGGATTTAGCAGCGATATTGAGCATCACTTCCCATCAAGCACGAAAGAAAGCGTTGCTGTTGGTGTTAATGCTCTCAATCAATATATTGCAGATGCAAGCGGTGTGGCGGTCGGGGCTTATGCGACTGAGAAATTAAAAAGGGATTGTATAACACGGCTATTGGTTGGGGGCGTTAAGAGAGCTGGAATCTGATGTAGCTCCTAATGGTGGGTTAATTTTATGGCAAGGTAAGCAGTCCGGCAGTTATAGTCAATCCAGCAATACAATAACATTATCATTTGCAGATTTACACGGGGCAGAGGTTAATCACTTTGTTGGTGTTAGATTATTAAATGGCGATGCTAAAAACATTATTAAATGATGTTGTTCCGGCTAAAGTTTTAAGTAAAAACCGAAAATTCCATAACAATTCAATCATCAAAGAGTATTAATACAAGCGACGATGCTGAATTGTGCTTTGTTTATAGTGATAATGCAGTTGGAACATTAAATACCAATCACAATACCGCTATTGGCTTTGCCGCATTAACGTCCGCTAAACGCTCCAGCTGGTAGCAATAGGGGCGCACTCTCAAAGCTAGGCGAGGATGTTTCAAGAACGGTTGCTATTGGTACAAGCTCGTTTGAGCGTGGGAATCATACCAGCAAAGCATTGCTATTGGATCTCACTCTGGGAATAAGGCTAATACAAACAATGCAATCATTATTGGAGTTAGTTCTCTGAATAATGCTGAGACAATAAATAACTCAATATTCATTGGTAATAACTTAAATCCAACTAACAGAAATCAAAAACAATAAACTAGCAATCGGCGATAGCTTTTACTGGGAATTTAGAGCATAAGAGATACGGGGTTAATATACCGTTAGACAAAGATCCTCTAGCTAGTTTTCATATTCGATCAAAAGATGACGCTGGAAATGGCGAAATCAATCCTTTTTGACGGGTTACTAATCGAACATTCAAGGGTTGCAGTAGCTAAATTTGATGCTGGCGATGGCGTTAATCTTGATTTTAACAAAAAATAACATAACAAAATTTGCTTTCCGATACCGAGCAGATGGCGACATCACAACAATGATTGTGAATAACGAGCATAGCTGGAAGTTTAATAATTCCCATGTAATGTTCCCTGACAAAGATAATAGAAATATTCTAGGCTTAAGCAAACTGAAGAATAAAAGAAATCAATCTAATGACTCCTAATGCAAATGAAACCGGTGATAAAGCGGTTACTGCAAAATGGGTTAGGGAACAGTTTAGAGCAACCTTTCAACTAACGGATGGACTAAATTACCTAACGGATTAATTTTTGCAATGGGGTACTTTTTCATCAGGGCAAGGCAGAACATTCAACTTCCCTATATCATTTAATCAAATTCCTTTTTACTGTCATGCTTGAGTTTTAGAGATAGTAACATTAAAACTTTCGCCTCTAGCTATACTCAAACAGCGTTTAGTCTTTTATGATTTACCACCATCTCTAACTCAATTTATGTTTTTTTGCAATAGGTCGATAAAAATGAATTATTTTTGATAAAACAACAGAATCGTTTTTCGTTGATGGGGTTCATAAAATCCCGGATGGTGCAATTCCAGTTAGCGAAAGTGACTACCAAACATTCATTGATGGTCGTTCCAATGGGCGAAAAATTATTGTTGATAGTAACAATAAATTATCGCTCACTCCGCCGATACCAAGCGAAGAATACATTTGGAATGGTAGTGCATGGGTTGTATCAGAAGAACGAAAAGGCGGCATTGTTGGCAAGGCAGCGAAATGAAGTTCGAGCGTTAATTAACGCTAAGCGTGATGAGTGCGTAAACGGTGGTGTATTTGTTCCTTTGATTAATAAATGGGTTGATACGGACGATAAAGGTCGCAGTACGTTAGTTGAGATTAAAGCAGACTTTGATATTAACGGAAAAATAGCACGTACACATTAATCTGTGCAGATAATACAGCTCAAACAATTAACTTTGAGCAATTTAAGGCGGTATGGAACGCTGCTAAAACCCTAAAAGAAAGCATGTATGAAAACGCTTATATGCACAAAACTTTGCTAGATAAATCCAGTAATCCTAAAGATTATGATTGGTCTAGCTACTGAGCTAAAAACTTATCAAGAGCATTTAGAGGGGAAGTAAATGTTAAGTAAAAACGCTTTAAGAAATGGTGTTATCACAATGTAATCGCCATTGATCAACTGTTTAACGCATTAATTGGTGGTGCCGCTGATGAAACATTATCGAGTCGTGCTTATCGTTGTGCGGTGGTAACAGAACATCCAAAAAAACGCTGGATTGTGATTCACAGATTGATTAACGGATTATTCTTTGATCGCAATCATTGCAAAAAGGCGTATTTTAGCGAGGTATATCGCAGACAATACACAGAAGATTTCCAACAAGAGGTCGCTAAATAAGCGGCCTTTATTTTTAGGGGTTAAATGTCAATTCTAGGCACAATGAGCGACGCATTAAACAGAAAAGCACCAGCAAGCTCCGACAGTTTCGCCAACTCCAGAAAAAGACAATTCTGGCACTATGGCTGGAAATGTTATGAACATCTTAAATAGCAATTCTTTGCTAATGAGAAGTGCGACCGCAAAAGGCGAGAGAGTTGTCGCAAATCGTGGGTTGCAGAATTCCACAGTTGGCGCAGAGGCAGACTCAACGAGCAATGATTGATGCACTTTATTCCAATCGCAAACGCAAGATACACAACATCAATTCGCAAGATCACAAGCTGGGCTTGATCGAGAACATCAAAAAAAGGATTAGCAAAATTACAGGCTGATTTAAATTACAGTAATCAAAGTCGCTTAAACCAAGAGCAAAACAAATTCGCCGCATCGCAAGCGGATTTAGATCGTGGGCATCAACGTGGATTAGCTCAATTACAAGCAGATTTAAGTTTTAATAATCAGAGTAGATTAAATAAAGCTCAAAAATGACTTTTGCGGCATCGCAAGCCGGGTTGGATAGAACGCATCAAATCGGCTTAACCAAACTACAATCTGACTTGAATTACAATAATCAAAGTAGATTAAATCAAGCTCAGTACAACTTCACAGCATCTCAAAAATGCGTTAGATAGAGCAAATCAGCGTGAATTGGCTAACCTAAATCATCAACATGAGATGCGAAATTTAAAATGCGCAAGTGGCAGCAAACACTATCGGCAAATCAATCGACTTTACAATGCAAATTGCAAATAACTTTGATGCTCAAATTGCTGGCATTTTAAACAATACGAACATGAAAGCGGATGATAAGGAGAAAGCTATCAAGACGCTGAAATCTCAGCCGTGATTCAGAAATTAACTTTGTATCTAAATTCATGCAAGGGATTCCAACAACCAAACAAAATTGGTCGTCTTTCCCTCAGCTTAGGCGTACCGTCAATTGGAATTAAATAGGGGGATTTATGGCATCATTTTTGGGATATCGCATGGAGCGCCATAATCTGGCGCATTTGATGTAGCCGGAGAAAACGGGGCAACATCTAATGGATGGCTTACAAACGTTGGCGATGCTATTGGAAAAAGCCGGCAAATGGATGGAAAACAATAAAGAGACGACAAATCTTTTAGGGAATACCTTGCTTGGCGTTGGTAGTTATTTTTGCGCAAAAAGAGGCAAACAAAGACTTAATGAGGATGGAGCGTGAAAAGTTAAATCTTCAAGACGAATTAAAAATCTAAATATTCTTCCGTTCCGGATGTTGATATTTCTTACAACAGTTTGACAGTTGATAACTCGCCAGGATTAGCAAATGGCGGAATTTTTGACTGAAATGAAAAAGAAAAATGGATAGCAAGAATAAAGGCGCTTAACTATGGCAAAATCTGACAAAGAAAGCAATTCAATTAGCGATAGTTTTGGGGAAAGCCTAGAACGTGCTGGCTATGAGCGTGCTAATGATGGGATGGGTGGCTGGAAAGAGAATGATAGTAGCGAGAATTATAGCAAAGACAAGAGATAGGATGGATAAGCATCTTGCATCCGCTCGCTCTAAAAATTCAAGCTCAAACAATTCTTCTGGTGGTGGTTTTGGCAGTGGTTTTTGGCGGGAAGAGCGCTATAAGTCAAAGTGTTGATCTCACTATCAAAGTAGTGCTTCTAGCGTAGTTAGTAGCGATAAAAAAAGAGCCTATCTAACGGGCTTTTTGGTGGCAGTGCACCCAGTAGAAATGCGCCATATTCTGCTAGACAGGATTGGGATAATATCAACGCCTTTACTTCAAGAGATCGGATTAGAGATATTGCTCACCATAACACCAAAGCAAGCCTTGATAGAGAGGGGATAGGGTAATTCAGTAGGTAGTTTTGTTGGCAACATGGTTGGTTCTTTTGTCGATCCAACATCGCTTGGCGAGGCAGTGGCGACAGAGTGCATGCGCACTTGGTTTAACAAAAGTTAGGATCGGCAGCAGATAAGGTATTAAATCAAGAGGATGAAGTACTTGGGAAAATGTCACCAGGACAAAAAAAGCGATTTACAACACTGAATCGCAAAAAAAGTCAGAGATGCTTACCAGAAAGATATGGATAGTTTTGGATCTCAAAGTTGCTGGATGGGGAGCTACAGCCGCTGGAATTGTTGGCGGGTTAGCAACAGGCGGTCTTGGTAGTTCATTTTTCGGGGCGGCAGCAAATACGTTCGCAGATAAGTATCGACATAATTCAGCAATGGATAGTGCGTACTAATACTTTGAATTCGCCAGTTTTAAAAGCAGAAATGCAAGAGGATGCAATTAAAACAGCGCAAGCATTTAAGGAAAATGAGCGTATGCGTAGAGCCGCTGGAAATACGGAGTATGTAAAAAATCAAGGTGTTTTAGGTGCTATGCAAAAGAAAGAATTAATGGCGATAAAAACAAGCAAGAGGATGATTATTCAATCCCTCAATTAGTTAATTTGTGGAATAACATTTCAGTAAGATAAGGAACGCATAATGGGTATTTTTAGATTCAATGGCACAACAAAAACGGTAATTCTCAATCAATGATGCAAAGAAGGGCAACAGCCTAGTGGTGCGCAAGAGCAAAGAAGGCAGTATGGCTCAAATGTATAAAAATGTTAATGGATAATTCTATCAATGCTATTTCTAACGTTGCGCAAGAGCGAATTGAGCAAAAAGGCGTTGAAAAATGGCGTTTCCGATTTAATCGCAACGGCGATGATTGCTAATATTCAAGCAAAGACAGCAGAACGGCAAAACGATTCCTCCGCAAGTGATGATTCAAGTAGCTAAAGATTTAGCAACGCAACTACTTAATCAACTAGGAATCCCTAGAAGATCAAATTGATGATATTTTTGGTTGATATTTTTAATGGGTGCGCTAGATCAATTTGGCGAGGCGACAAATGGTATTCTACCGCCAGAAGAAGAACAGCAATATGTTGATATGATTAGGAAGATCTCGGAGTTAGAGGGTCAAAGACAATCGCAACTTCAAGGCAATAAACAAGAAATGCAAATGCAACAAGGGGCGTAATTTATGGGTCTTGGTGGAGTTTTTAGCCGCAATGGCGCAAGGGCTTGGCACTGGTGTTGTAAAAACGTAGAGCAAGGCTGGAAAAATGAAGAGCTTGATAAAAACATTAAACTGGCGAGAGAAAGAGGCAGATAAACAGCGAGCATTTGATAGCGAGCTACTGATAAAAACTCAAACACGACTTTGAGATAGAAGATCACAAAAGCCGCAATAACATATCAGAGGCACCGCAATCGCTCAAATTAAAGCTAGATACGCTAGATTATCTGGAGATGGTGGCGGTAGCGCTAGTGCTAGCTTAAAAAGAGGCTCAAAAAGAATTTAACTGGTGCGGTTCAGGTTCTTGGTGTTTATGATACCCAATTAGGCTCGTTGCAAGAAAAAAATTAGCGGTAACGGAAGATAAAGCACAAAGAGATGCTTTAATTCAACGCATTGATCGCCTTTCGGCGGAAAGGGATAATTACCTAAAAGATCCTGACGTTGTTTCAGCATTTAAAGGCAGTGATAGAATGGGGCGAGCTTTATACATGACAAGTGGTGGTGATATGGATATATATGATCCAAAGTCAGCTAAAAACTGAAAAAGCCTATTGTTGAAGATATTAAGCCTACAATAGCCGCACCAGAGCGAAAAATGGTTGATGTAAATAGCTTAACACCGCAAGAGGCAAAGACAAATCGCAAGACAAAAAAACGAGAAGAAATTTCTCGTCAGAATTTTGCTAGAGCATCTGAAGAGGCGAAAGAGTGGGCAGAAAACAAAACCAATACAAGCAAACATTCATACCTAGAACGTTTTAATTGAAAGAGCGGTAGAAATGCCAGCTCAATCCAACAATTCCGCAACTTCTTCCATATTCGGGGCGTAATAGACATTTTGAAGTATTCTGATGTCTTTATGTCCCGATATTTTCGCCAAAGTCATTACATCGACTTTCTTAGCCAGTCTTGTCAAAAGCTTCTCGTCTTGTATCGTGAAAGCGTAAATGCTCACATACTGCCATTTTTCTTAATCTTTCTGAAAAGTCGCATCAAGCGACCTTGTGTCTAATTGAAAGCACAGTCCAGTATTTCCAACCTCTTTCTTCAATCTTTCAAGAATAGCCGCAGCTGTTTCTTGTTAATGGAACAGTCCGAGAAGTACCATTCTTCGTCATTGGCAAGTAAGCAGTCCTTTTCTCTAAATTAACGTTATCCCAAGTCAATCCGCAAATTTCACCGGCTCGCATTGCCGTTTCGATGGCAAATAGCATCGCCGCACCAGTTCTTGCTCTAACGGTCTTTAATGTATCGTGATAGTCGCTAACATAGAGCAGTCGTTCTATTTCTTCATCAGAATATCGTCGCGTTCTTGGTGGACTTCCTTTAGGTAAGACAAGCCCGGCGGTAGGGTTTCTTTCAATATAATCCCAACGCTCAACCGCAACGGTAAAAATATGCTTAATAGTGGATAGTTCTCGCCTAATACTTTCACCACTAACCGATTTTTTTCCCTTTCGGCAATCCATAATTCAAAAATCTTTTCTTGTAACATCACCAATATATTTGTCTGCAAATAGGGTCTGCATAAACCTATTAAGCCTTAAAGTTTCGTGCCGCACGCCTCGTTTAGTTGGTGTGATTTCTTTCAAATACCGCTCGACAACATCCGATAGTAGCGTTTCAGGTTGTAATCCTTTCTTTTGTAGGTCTAATTTTCTTCTTCTTCCAAAAGCCCATTGTGTTGCCTCGCCTTTGGTGTTGAAAGATTTAGATCTCACGCCCTCCGTTGTCATAAACTTGCGCACGCCATTTATTGCCACGCTTATGTATAGTAGCCATTTTTAACCTTATATTTAGCTGGTGCAGTGCCGCAAAAAGTGGTGCAGTTTTTGGTGCAGTCAGCAGATAAAAATATATAAAAATTAGATAAAAAAATAGCAATACAGGTTAAAGAATAAACTTAGAATTTATAGCTAAACAAGTTCATAAGTGATTGATTTTAAATGCAGAAAAATGTAAAAGAAAAATCCCCGTCCAATGAACGAGGATTATAATA
>BNJT01000357.1_pt1 | contig 48395 bp, 75 predicted proteins | sample 8540491 | NCBI WGS metagenome assembly BNJT01 (sample SAMD00202455, study PRJDB9452) | human saliva metagenome | host: Homo sapiens | reverse complement strand
ATTATAAAGGTTTAGAGTTAGCCAATGGTTTCCATGCGAGCTCACGGATGCACGCGAACAACAATACCGCTTTGAAAAAAGACAATCGCCTACGTGAAAAAGCAGGCTTACCACAGCGTGAAATTGACTATCGTTTTCTAGGGGCTTTACAAGCAGGCATTCCAAATACCTCTGGTGTGGCTTTAGGTGTCGATCGTTTAATTATGATTGCATTAGGCGCTGAAAGTATTAAAGAAGTGATTTCATTTTCGGTGGAATGTGCTTAGTTTGTTTAAAAAAATATTCATTGTTTCTTCTGAAATGAATAAAAAGAAGAACAAATTGCTCAAAAATAGGGCGATCATTGTATAGACAAAATTCTGAAAAGTTCGATGTGGAAGGATGTTTTTGATTAAAAATATCCTTTTTGTGTAAAAATGTGATCTTGATCAGATTTTAGAAAAATTGGAAGAGATCCTCCCATTGACACTATAGGTTTATTTTGTAATATTTGCGACGTCTATTTCGGAGATTGGACTTTTTATGAAAAATTGCTTCAATCAAAAATCGTAGGTAACAACCAAAAGGAATAACAATTATGAAAAAGACACTAGCAGCATTATCGTTTCTGCATTTGCCGCTTCAGCAGCAAACGCAGCAGTAGTTTATGACAACGAAGGTACTAAAGTTGAATTAAACGGTTCTCTTCGTTTAATCTTAGAAAAAGCGGATAGCAAAAACCTATGACAAAAGCAGGTAAGTCAACTAAAACTGCAAATTCCGCTTTACGTAACGCAGGTTCACGTTTCGGTATCACAGTAAAACACAACTTAGATAATGATTTCATGCGTTAGGTCGTTTAGAATTCCGTTTTGATGATACAGAATCTCGTGATCAATTCGGTAGCCTTTATGCTAAACGTGCTTATGTAGGTTTAGGTAGCAAAGCAACTGGTGATATCACATTCGGTCGTCAATTAACTATTGCAGATGATTTAAGCCAAGCTAATGACTATGAATATGGTTTCATTCCAAAAAGGTAAATATATTCCAACTTCAGGCACTGGTGTAGTACGTTATGACTATAAAGGTATTGAAGGTTTACAATTAAGTGCAAACTACAACTTCGGTCAACGTCATAATGACAAAGGTAGAGCGCTTACCACACCTCTTAAAAATGCATATGGTTTAGGTGCATTATACACAGCGGGTGATCTAGATGCTCGTTTCGCTTATGGTCATACTAACCTTGAAACTAATGCGTCATATAAACACCGTGTAGATGGTTTCTTAGCATCATTAGGTTATAAATTTGGTGAGTTCAAATTAACTGGTGATTTTGGTTACGCACATGTTAAGAAAAATGATGCAAAAACCAATAAATTCTATGTATCTCCAGGTTTTGCATATCAAGCTACCCCTATGTCTCAAGTGTATGGTAACTACCTATATGAACGCGTGAAAGGTGAATCTGATAAAGAGAAAACTCACGGTTTCTTACTTGGTGCAGACTACAAAACTTCATAAAACAAGTTGTATTATTTGTAGAAGGCAAATATGTGACTACTAAAGAGTACGTTAACGATTCTTACGATGGTAAAGTTAAAGACAGAGCTATCGGTGTAGGTATGCGTGTATTCTTCTAATCTTTGATTAGATAAGAATCTTAGAAGGCGAATCGAAAGGTTCGCCTTTTGTTTTTAAATCTCCCTCAACCCCTCTTTACAAAAGAGGGGCTTTTTATGATGTTGCTTTTTAGTGGTTTTATTGGAAATATATTTGAGGGAGTTAAGAACGAAAAGCATTTATTTGTTAATAAAATACCCCCTCTTTTGTAAAGAGGGGGCTAGGGGGAGATTTAACTACTTCAACTTATCCAAAACCAATTTCCCATCATTTCAATATGGGCTTTTTCAGCATTCAAGGCAGGGATATAGTGATAAGACACACCGCCATGATTTAAGAATGTTTCTTTATTTTCAACCTCAATTTCTTCTAAGGTTTCTAAACAATCCACTGAAAAACCAGGGCAGATTACCGCTATTTTTTGAATCCCCTGAGAAGCGGCTTCTTCTAAAAAGTGATCCGTGTAAGGTTGTAACCATTCTTCACGGCCAAAACGAGATTGGAACGTCATATTCCATTGGTTTTCGGTTAAACCTAATTTATCCACAATGGCAATGGTGGTTTGTTTACAATGCTGACGATAATAATCGCCCATATTCTCATAACGTAATGGAATGCCATGATAAGAAAAAAGCAAAAACTCATCGGGTTTTAACCGCACTTTGATGGAATCCACCAGTGCATTAATGTAGTTTTCATCAAGATGATAAGAATGAATAAACTCAAAAGGCACAATATTGCGTTCTTGCGCAATGGCACGATTAAACGCATCGATTAATGCACCTGTTGTGGTGCTCGAATATTGTGGATAAAGCGGCAACACAATCATGCGTTCTACATCATTTTTAAGTAAATTTTTGACCGCACTTTGCATAGAAGGATTGCCGTAAGTCATGGCAATTTCGACTTGTGCATTGATCCCTTGTTCAGTCAAATAAGCTTGTAAACCTGCTTGCTGTTGCTTTGTAATGGCAAGCAGGGGAGAGCCTTATTCTGTCCAAATAGATTGATAATTTCGTGCAATACGTTTAGAACGCATCGGTAAAAATAATGGCTTTTAAAAGGGGATACCATTTTCCAACGAGGTAAATCGACCACGCGGGGATCCATTAAAAAATCAGCTAGATAACGGGAGATCGCCGCGGGTTGAGGGGCATCAGGCGTACCAAGATTGGCTAAAATGATGCCAATTTTTTTGAGTTGTAGTCATAAATGTTTTGATATAAAGCGTTAATCGAGAAACGCAGCAAAGTTTATCTTGTTCATCGCGAATGTCAATTTGCCAAACATGGTTATTTTGACTTAAAGCAATTGGTGTTGCCTTTTGCCGTCACAAAACCTTGTCTCACTGGCCGAAGATGATTGGCGTTGATATCCAATCCTAAGGCAACTTGCCCTTCTTCTATGCTAAGAAATCCAGCCAAAGAGCCAATGGTTTCAGCCAATGCCACAGACACACCACCATGTAATAAACCGAAAGGCTGTGTGGTGCGATGATCAATCGGCATTTTTGCCTCAATCCAGTTTTTCACCATAAGCCGAAATCTCAATCCCTAAATGCCCAACAGCGCAATGTTTTCCTATTTCATTAAGTTGCTCAAGGGTGAATGCTTTTTCCAAATTGCCATGTACTTTTCCTTATCTTATTTGATGGCGTTAGTTTGATCTAATTCGACACTTTCGTAAAGAAAAAAGAAAAGTGATGTTGCACTTTTAGTACGCAAAAATGTTCATTTCTTATGCAAAAAATTTACGTATCCTTAAATTTTTGTAAGAAATGCTAGAAATCTTTACATATATTTACATAACTTAAGTTTTATCTTAATTAATTGTAATTTTTGGTAAATCCTTTTTATTATGCTTCCTTTTTGTACAAAGTTTGCTTTTGCATAAGCTGTTCCGACCAGAAAGGAAGGGAAGCTATTGTCTAAAATTGTTGTCCCGCCTTTCTGATGTTGAATCTTTTTGGCGCTGCTGCTTGAGTAACAGTATCTAGCAATCCTAGTAAAAAGGAATAATTTATATGAACAAAGTGTTTAAAGTTATTTGGAATCACGCCACTCAAACGTGGACAGCTGTTTCTGAACTTGGGCATGCTAAAGGTAAAACTAAGTCTAAAAATTGTGAAATTGACCGCACTTGCAGGTGCTGTACTTGAGCGTAGTGGGTACAGCTCAAGCTGTAGTGGATATGAGTTCAAGTTCTATTACAATCAAATCTGATAACCCAACGGCTGATACCACAACAAAAGGTATAGGTAACATTAATATTGGTACTGGAGCGAAGACTATTAGAACAGAGGCAGGTGGTGTTGTGTCTCATGATGCTATTGCCGTTGGTTCGAGATGCGACAGGTACAGCTGATGCTTCAGTAGCTATTGGTTTAGATTCTAAAGATGAAGGTCAAAGCGGAGTTGCGCTTGGTCAAGGCGCACATGCTACAGAAACTAATACCATTGCAATTGGTAGAGATAGCAACGCTACAGGGAATCAAGCTCTTGCGATGGCTGCGAATGCAAATGCATCAGGTACGCAATCTATTGCTATTGGTTCAGAAAGTGTATCAAGCGATCAGGCAACCGTAGCTGTTGGTAAGACTGCGCAAGCAACTAAGACTGGTGCAATTGCGATGGGTTCACTTGCGACAGCAACCAATGATAATGCTATATATATCGGGACAAAAAATCCAAATCGCCCAGCTGCAGGTTCAACTGGTATAAATGCAATTGGTATTGGTTCTTCTGTTCAATCTCACGGTATGTCATCAGTGGCAATTGGCGGTGGTTCTGAAGCAACTAAGGACCAATCTATTGCAATGGGGCGTACAGCGAAAGCTACAGCTGAAGATGCAACTGCAATTGGCTATAATGCTACTGCAAGCGAAAACAATGCAACAGCAATTGGTCGTGTTGCAAATGCAACAGCTAAAAATGCAATAGCAATTGGATCTGCCGCAGAAGCAGTTTCAGATAGTGCTATCGCATTAGGGTGATGATGCACTGGCAGGAGGTGTATATTCTATTGCACTGGGCAGAGGTGCCATAGCTAGCGGTATTGCTATTGGTTTTACTAGTTCGTCTGGTATGGAAGACTCTATAGGAATCGGCCATAACGTATCATCTTCAGGTTCAGAAACAGTAACTATTGGTAATAACGCAACCTCTGAACATGATGTACATTATGCTGTGACATTAGGGGCGAATGCGACAAACTTAGGGAATTACTCAACCGCTTTGGGGCACGCAGCAAACACAACAGCGGTTTATTCTGTGCATTAGGTGCTGCTTCTGAAGCAGGGTGATGATTTCGTTGAAAGCACTAATGCAACGATTAATGGTGTTGAATATAAGAATTTTTGCAGCAAGTACTAGCAAATTTAATACAGATGGTGGCTTAGGCGCAGTTAGTTGTGTCTGTGGGTAAAAAGACTATGAGCGTCAAATTAAACACGTTGCAGCAGGTAATATTTCTGTAAATTCAACAGATGCGATTAATGGTTCTCAACTTTATGCAGTAGCAGATTCACTAACAACCAAAAATCAATGAACAACATTGGAAGGTTGGTGACAATAGCGGTGCAGTAGTAAGTGGCGTTTACCATGAAGACCAAGTTAACTTTGTGAACGGTAATGTAACAACTGTTAAAAGTCGTTAAAGCACCAAGTAAAAACTACCATGCCAGATGGTGGCCCAAATATTACAAACGTTTCTTATGATGTGAACGTGGGTCAAGGCTTAAAAATTGAAGGTAAGAAAATTGTTGCTAATTTAATTTGCGGGTAATGGTGTAACCCTCACTAATAATACTGATGGTGGAATCACGATTAGTGCAAACTTAACCGGTGGCGCAGCATCTTCTGTTGTTTCTGGCAATAATAATACTGTGACTGTAGAACCAAATAAAAATAATCCATCAGAGTATATTGTAACACCTGTAACAGGTTCTTTATCAGTTACAAAAAGACGGTAATATTTCTAGCGATGATGCAAATGTTACAACTAACAATGGCGAAAAACTGACCACGATTAAAAAACAACACGAGATATGATCAATGGTTCCCATTGGGAATTTGCAAATTGATAAATCAACAACACCGTGTGATGTAGGTTCAGCTGAGATCGAAACTACTAATAAAGGAGCTGAAGCAATTAATCCCGGGGATCAGGTTACGTTCTTAGCGGGTAAAAATATTACATTAAAACGTAATGGTTCTCAGATTGCCATCAGTGCAAAAGATGCATCTGTAAATACAGGTGAAATCATTCCTGCAACAAATACAACTAATACCAATAACAATGGTACTGTAATGGCTAAAGATGGTGATGGTGATAAATTCGCGAACATCACGAATGTTGTAAATGCAATTAACAGTGCATTCTGGAAAAATTGGCGAAGAAAAATTCAGGTACTGTTACACCTAAAGGTAATGTCACTGCAGGGTAGCCAAGTGAACTTCTCAAATGGTGTTGGCACGATTGCAAAAGTAACTGCAGAAGCGAACCAAACCTATAAAAGTTCAATATGACATCAATGCAGGCCCAGGTATTGAAATTCCTACTGATGGCGAAAACAAAGGCAAAGTAACGGTTAAGGTTGATAATTCAACTGTGACAATTAACGATGATGGTCAATTAGTCGCTAACTCAGCATGGAATGCGAATGCAACCGGTAATGTTGACGGTACTTCAGCTGCAAAAACTGTGAAAGCTAACGCAACAGTGAATTTTTGATGCGGGTGAAAAACTTAAAAGTGAAACAAACTGGTGATGAAGCAAACCAAGTTTATAGTTTCTCTTTAAAACCAAAACATTAACCAACATCACAAGTATTCAAAATAAAGCAACTGGTCCAAAACTTACCTTTGGTGATAACTCAATCAATATTACCGGCGGTAATCTTGATATGGGTAATAACCAGATTACTAACTTAAAAACCAGGTACTAATGGTACTGATGCGGTTAATCTTGATCAGTTAAATGCATCTCGTACGATTGTCAAATCAAGTGATGGCTCTGTTACAGTGACTCCTTCAGAAAGCGGTCTCACTAAAAACTTATGATTTAAAAGTTAATTTAAGTAACGTGGCGAAGTCATCTTGAATGTGAAATCATCTGCTGCTGATGGCGGTACTGTAACTGATCACCATAATGCAGCTGAAAAATATTGCTGATAGCAATACGGTTGAATTTAAAGCAGGTAAAAACTTAACCGTAGAACAAGTTAATGGTGATAACGGTGCAAATGTTACTTTTGCTTTAAATGACAATATTACATTAGGTAAAGATGGCAAAGATGGCTCTATCGGTGTAGCCGGTAAAAACGGTGCAGCCGTTGCAATTAACGGAAAAGATGGTTCAATCGGCTTAACTGGACCGAAAGGTGCAGATGGTAAAGATGGTGCATCAGTAACCATTAAACCAGAAAAAGGCACAACCACAGTCGCAGAACGAGATGGTGGTAAAGAGATTAACCGTATACCTATACTGATAAAGATGGCAATGACATCAAACGTGAAATTGCAACACTTGATGATGGCTTGAAATTCAAAGGTGATGATGGTCAAACAGTAAACCGCACTTTAGGTTCTACCCTTAATATTACAGGTGGAGCGACAGATTCAACCAGAGCGAACAACATTCGTGTGACTAAAGCTGATGATGGCGGCTTAAAAAGCGAATCTTGCGAATAACGTTACATTAAATAATGATGGTAGCCTTAACATCGGTGGTACAACAGTTAAAGATGGCGATATCAAAAATTGGTGATACACATATTACCAAGGATGGTGTAGTAACCAACTTGACAACCCATTTAAATGACCCAGTTAAAGTGACTGATAGTGTTACAAAATGCAAACCAAAAACAGCTGATTTAGCATCGAATCTTACTACCCTACTGCAGCAGATTACAGAGGTAAAGATGCAGCGACAGTTGAAGATGTGTTAAAAGCAGGCTGGAACTTACAAGCAAATGGTCAACCTGTTGATGCCGTAACACACGGTACAACAACGTGAACTTTGCAAGTGACGGTTCAGTTAAGATTACCCCAACGACTGATGGCAATACCAGCGCAATTAATCTTTCTGTAAATGCAACGAATGTTGTTGAACAAGTAACAGGTAATGTTTCAGCAAATACCACTACAGGTAAAGCAGTTGTAGGTAAAGATGGTAATGAAGATACAACTCCCAATGCAGGCAATAAAGTTGCCACAGTAGGTGATGTAGCGAATACCATTAACAACACAGGGTTGGATTACAAAAGCAAAAAGATAAAGATACTGGTGCTGAGAAAACTGTCACAGTTAACCCGTGTGATCGTGTTGAATATGTAGATGGTAAAAGGCACAAAAGCTAACGTGAATGTAACCACCACAAATGGTCAAGACGTTGTAAATGTAACAAACTGATGGTACAACTGTTACTGTTAACAACGATGGTAACTTAAGTGTAGTGACTGGTAACATTACTAAAGCTTCAGATAATGTAACACAACCCTAACGCAGGAAAAGTTACAGTTACTACTGGAGATGAGAATAAAGTTGCAACAGTTAAGAATGTAGCGGATGCAATCAACAGCGCAGGTTGGATTGTTAACACAGGTAAAGCTGATAACCAAGACTCATTCAAAAACAGAAACTGGAACACCAACTAAAGTGGGTGCCGGTGATAATGTTAACTTCAAACAGGTAAAAACTTAGAAGTGAAACGTGATGGTCAAAGTATCATCTATGCAACATCTGAAGATTTAGATGCGAAAACCATTACTGTAACTACAGTTAAAGTAGGTAACGATGGTAAAGATGGTAAACCCGGTGTTGATGGTTCTATTGGCGTAACCGGTAAAGACGGTGCAGCTGTTGCGATTAACGGAAAAAGATGGTTCAATCGGCCTAACTGGACCGGAAGGTGCAGATGGTAAAGATGAGTGCGTCAGTTACTATCAAACCAGAAAAAGGCACAACCACAGTCGCAGAGCGTGATGGTGGTAAAGAGATTAACCGTGTTACCTATACTGATAAAGATAAAGATAAAGATAAAGATAAAGATAAAGATAAAGATAAAGATAAAAGATAAAGATGGCAATGACATCAAACGTGAAATCGCAACACTTGATGATGGCTTGAAATTCACAGGGTGATGATGGTCAAAACCGTTAACCGCACTTTTAGGTTCTAACTTAAATGTGAAAGGTGGCGCAACAACCTCAACCACAGCGAAAAATATTCGTGTGACTAAAGCTGCAGATGGTCAAGGTTTAGATGTGAATCTTGCAAACAATATCGAGCTTGATAATAACGGTAGTATCAAAAATTGGTGATACAACTGTAAAATCAAGATGGTATTACCATCAATAATGGACCAAGTGTGACCAAAGGCGGTATTGACGCAGGTGGTAAAACTATCACTAACGTTGCGCCGGGGTAAGAATGGTACAGATGCAGTTAACGTAGATCAATTACGTGGCAGCCTCACAAATATCCAAGGTGATATTCATAAGGCTCGTAAAGAAGGTCGTGCGGTATTGCTGGTGCGAATGCTGCGGCTGGTTTACCACAAGTTTACTTACCGGTAAATCAATGGTTGCGGCTTCAGCAGGTACTTTCAAAGGTCAAAAATGCATTGGCTGTAGGGATACTCACGTTCAAGTGACAATGGTAAAGTTATCTTTAAACTTCAAGGTAATGCGAATACTCAAGGCGACGTAGGTGGCTCTGTAGGTATCGGTTACCAATGGTAATTTAACTTTCCTTTGTAAAAATAGATAAAAAACCCAGCTTCGGCTGGGTTTTTATGAATAATATTTATTAATGTCATTTGATGATTTAAACTAAAACTAAACTTAAACCTAGGAATCGAACATGTCCAATTCAACTAATGATTATATGAATATTGCGTTTGCTGTTGATGCAAAATACACACCACACTTAGAAACCTTTGATTAAATCTATTTGTTATCATAATAAATGTGTTAATTTTTATGTATTACATAATGATATTCCTAAGGAATGGTTTGAAGGCATTCAGCTGAAGCTGGGGAAAATGGGATATCAGCTTTTTCCGGTACATATTTCTGATGATGTTTTTAAAAAATTATAAAACCTTAGCGCATATTTTCTTCATCAAGCAGCTACTATAGGCTATTGATCCCAAACCTTATTAATCAAGAGCGTGTGTTGTATTTAGATGCTGATATTATTGTAAATGGTTCGTTAGCTGACTTTTTATTATAGTGATCTTGAGGGGCGCCTGTTGGTGTAGTGAAAGATTATTGTGCCTCGGGACAACTTTTTCTTTTTCCCTATCTAGATGCGAATATTTCAACTAATTATTTTAATAGCGGTGTATTGCTCATTGATACCGTGAAATGGCGAGAAAAATCATTTGGTTGATATATTACTTACGCTTGCAGAGAAGTTTTCTGATAAAAGTCCTGTTTGAGCGATCAATGTATTTTAAATATTCTTTTGAGAGATAAAGCAAAAATATTATAGTTTAAAATGAGAATTGTCAGGTGCATTACATTGAATTAATAAAAAGAAAGTACAGCGATAAATTTGTTAATCTAAGCTCTGAACCAATTATTATTCATTATAGCTCACACAGAAGCCTTGGGATAATAAAAATGATAGCTTGTATTATCGTGAAAAATATTGGTTTTTCGCCATTTAGATTGGACATATTTATTGATTAGACCGAGTATAGACAATTCCAATTACACTAATTTATAGCCTTCTTATTCACATTTAGGCAAAAATAGAGCAAAAATTCCAATGAGTAAAAAGGATAATGAAAAATGACTAAACATTATGATTATATTGTCGATCGGTGGCGGTTCCGGCGGGATTGCCTCAATTAACCGTGCGGCAAGCTATGGCAAAAATGTGCAATTATTGAAGCAAAACATCTCGGTGGTACTTGCGTAAACGTAGGTTGTGTACCGAAAAAGTGATGTTCTATGGCGCACAAGTTGCAGAAGCCATTAATAGTTATGCGCCTGCTTATGGTTTTTGATGTAGAAGTGAAAAAGAGTTTGACTACGCGAAATTAGTCGAGAGCCGTCAAGCTTTATATCAGTCGTATTCATTCGTCTTACAATAATGTATTAGCGAAAAATAATGTGGATGTTCTAAATGGTTTTGCGCGTTTTAAAAGATGCGAAAAACGATTGAAGTGAGCTATGCAGATGGTTCAAACCGAATTAGTGACTGCCGATCATATCTTAATTGCGACGGAGGCCGCCCAAGTATTCCAGCGGTAAAAGGCGCAGAATATGGGATTGATTCAAATGGTGTATTTGCTTTTAAATGAATTACCAAAACGTGTTGCAGTAGTAGGCGCAGGTTATATTGCCGTTGAATTAGCGGGTGTTTTTAAATAGCTTAGGTAGCGAAACACATTTATTTAGTGCGTCAACATGCCCCATTGCGTAATCAAGATCCATTGATTGTCGAAACTTTACTTGAAGTGTTAGCACAAGATGGTATCCAATTACATACCAAAGCGTTGCCAGAAGAAGTGGTGAAAAATGCGGATGGTTCGCTTACCTTGAAATTACAAGATAGCCGAGAAACTACAGTGGATACGTTAATTTGGGCGATTGGTCTGAACCTGCTACTGATGTGATTAATCTTGAAGTAACAGGCGTGAAAACCAATTCGCGTGGACAATTATTGTTGATAAATACCAAAAATACAAACGTACCGGTATTTATGCTGTAGGTGATATTATCGAAGGTGGTATTGAATTAACACCGGTTGCTGTGGCGGCAGGTCGTCGTTTGTCCGAGCGTTTATTCAATAACAAACCGAATGAACATTTGGATTACAATCTCGTGCCAACCGTCGTATTCAGCCACCCGCCAATTGGTACGGTGGGTTTAACTGAACCGCAAGCGATTGAGCAATATGAGTGAAGAAAAATGTGAAAGTGTATAAATCCTCTTCACAGCAATGTACACCGCGGTCACTGAACATCGTCAACCTTGCCGAATGAAATTAGTGTGTGTCGGCAAAGAAGAAAAATCGTAGGCTTACACGGTATTGGTTTTGGAGTGGATGAAATGATCCAAGGTTTTGCGGTGGCGATCAAAATGGGTGCAACTAAAGCAGACTTTTGATAATACAGTGGCGATTCACCCAACCGGTTCAGAAGAATTTGTCACAATGCGTTAATTGTAGATAAAGAAAGTGCGGTCAAAACTTCTGATGTTTTTGACCGCACTTTTTATTGATATTTGTTATTAGGCTGCTGCACGATTGCCTAATGTACCATCATCTTCCATTTCTTTAGCCACACCGACGACCTCAGCAATTTTGTCCCCTTCTTTGAAGAATACGAAACCACCATGTTCCATTTTAACCCAAGGTTCATCTTTTGGTGAGCAGGAAAAGTCGTAATGATCGTGACTTTGTCGCCATCTTTTTGCGTAATCATTAAAAATCGATGACGCCATCATCATCAATGCGGTGTGCTTTACCAAAAGGGGCTTTACGTGTTAAGTAATGCAAATTGGTTGAGCAGTGGGCAATCATCCATTCTCCATTCGAAAGAATAAAGTTAAAGGTGCCTTTTTGTGAGAGCTCTTTGGTAATGTCTTGAATGGCTTTCAAAAAATTTTCCATTTCAGACGGTTTTGCGACGGAAGCGATTTTTCAAATATTCCGCCATGTAACAAAAAGGCTGCTTCTGAATCCGTTGAGCCAATGGGTTGGCAGAAACTCTCAGACATATCTGGCACATCTTTAAATTACCGTTGTGAGCAAACACCCAGTTTTGTCCCCAAATTTCACGAATAAAGGGATGGGTGTTTTCAATGGTGACACCGCCTTTGCGTTGCTTTTACGAATGTGAGCAATCACATTAAGCGATTTAATTTTGTATTGTTTTACACAATCCGCAATAGGGAGATTGAGAGGCTGCATGGTTATCACGAAAAATACGCACACCACGACCTTCAAAAAGCGATACCGAAGCCATCTGAATGGCAGTCGGTAAGACCAGCACGACGACGGAAGCCTTCAAAAAGAAAAAGACAATATCCGTCGGTGTATTACAGTTCATTCCGAGTAATTGGCATAAATTCCTACAACTTATTTTTATATTTTTTTATAACCTTATAATATGTGCTGATTTAACACCATAATGCGTTGAAATTCAAGATGGATAACAAAGGATTTTTAGAAGAAAAATGTTACATAAAATAACCTGAAAATCTTTCTGATCTGAAGGCTAGGGATGAGCACTTTATGTCAATAAAAAAGGCGTGTTTATCACGCCCTTTGCTATATTTTTAAGATTATGCTTTAATTTCGGAGCGGCTTTTTAAGAAAAAGAGTGCGACTGTTGAGATCAACATCACAAAGCCAACGCCAACATATAAACTCTGTTTGTCCCAGCCCATATCTAATAATTGGCCGGCAATCGTTGGAGCAAGAATTGCACCAATACGACCCACACCAATCGACCAGCCCACACCAGTGCTACGAATATCGGCATCATAAGTCAGAGGGTTTAAGGTATAAAGACCGCTGATACAGCCATTCATGAGTGCACCAACTAAAATACCGAATACCATTGCAATCCATAAAACGGACGAGGATAAGATAAAGGTAATGATTGCAGCGGAAGATAATACAGTGAATAAAAATTAACACGCCTCGTGCTGTCCAACGGCTAGCCAGTAAACCATAGATTAAGGCACCACAAGTGCCCCCTAATGAGATCATCATTCCGACGCTCACACTTTGCTCTGTTGTCATACCCGCTTCTTTTAATAACGCTGGCGTCCATGAGCTAATAAAATAGAAGCTGAACATGATTGCGAAGAAAGCAGTCCAGATTAGTAAAGTGGAATGTAAGTATTTTTCGCTGAATAATTGGCTAATAGGTAATTTAGTTTTAACTTTTTCCATTTTTTCTGGAAGTTTCCAATCACCGGCTAAACCAATTTTTTTTGCGATTAAATTTAACCGCACCTCTGCATTTTTAGGTTGTTTGGTGGTGAGAAAAATCAATGGATTCCGGTAACCAAATAAATAACACCACTAAAAAGTAAACCGGTTAAGATAGCGCCTGCTAGGAACACAGAACGCCAGCCATATTCACCTTGCAACATTACCGCGAACATACCGCCTAATACCGCACCGACACCAAATCCTGCTGCATAGACACTGATCGCAAAGCTACGCCATTTACGAGAGGAATATTCACTGGTGATCACGTTTGTGCCCACTAAGATGCCGCCGACACCAAGACCGGTGATAACGCGCCAGAAACCGAGCCATTGATATTGTGAAATAAAGGCAGAACCTAACATCCCGATAGCGGAGAGTGATACAGCCATTAATAACAGTGGACGACGACCAATTTTATCGGCGAGTGGTGCAAGAAAAAGTGAGCCGGCAGTCATACCAAACAAGCCGGCGCTTAATAAATAACCTAACTCAATCCCCGTGAGTCCAAATTCACCTCGAATGGCTGTTGCAGTGAAGGCAAGGGCTAATACATCGAAGCCGTCAAGTAAATTCATGATGGCAGCCATTGCCACAATCATCCATTGATAAGCGCTCATTGGGCTTTGTTCTATTTTGGCTCTAAGAGAAAGCGTTTCGGTCATTTTATTTCCTTAGGTTAAGCAAACTGGCGAGAGCTTGCGAGAGATTGAAGTTTACGTAAAATCATGCTGAGTACCACACCATAAGCGGGAACAAACAAGACAATACCGACAAATAATTTAAATAAGTAATCGACAAATCCAAGGCTAAACCAATGTTCTGCCATGAAAGGGTCGCTACTTTGATAAAACGCTACGGCAAAGAACATAAAGGTGTCAGCAAGGGAACCAAATGTCATGGAGCTACTCAGGGGCAATCCACCACGTTTTTAATTGGCGTAAGCGGTTGAATACTAACACATCTAATAATTGACCGAAAACATAAGCACAGAAGCTGGCGAACGCAATACGGAAAACAAACATATTGAATTCACTTAATGCACCTAAGCCTTGATATTGTCCATTAGAAAAAACAACAGAAACAATGTAACTCACGATAAGAGCAGGGAGCATCACGATAAAGATGATCCAACGTGCTTCTTTTGCCCCAAATACACGTACCGTTAAATCAGTGGCTAAGAAAATGAATGGGAAAGTGAGTGTGCCCCATGTGCTGTGGAAGGAAAAATCATCAGCAAAACCAAGTGCGGTCAATTTTAAATTGATTTCAAATGGAATTTGAACGAAATAATTACTGGCTGTGATGATGAAGATATGAAATAAGCTTAATAAAATTAAAGCAAAACGTTTTTGTTGATCATTGAAGATTGGAGTATTAATTTTCATTTTAAGACCTTTTTAGTTGGTTAATCGGGGGTAGGGAACCCGACATGAGAAATAAATTCGCCAAATTAGCGAGCCGTGAATAATACTAGAATTTATTGGGATTGCAAGAAAAGTACGGTCAAAAAAATCTAGGCATTTTATTTGTTTTAGTTTGATTTTAATAACAGTGATAAGAATTTTCATTTACACTAAAATGATATTGTACTAGAATTCTCAGGCATTTTTATTTTCACATATGCTCGGGAGCATTCAATGTATAAAAACCAATCATTTAAAAACAACATCATTCTTCGCATTAAGCACGTTAACCATCGCGCTTTTTTCAAGCTATTCTTATGGCGAAGAGAAACTTGAGGAAATTAAAGTTACAGCAGAAAATCAGGTAAAAACAATCACTTGGTTCTTCTCTTGTGACGGCAAAAGATTTAGAGAAACGTCCTGCGACAAATGATATTTCTGAAGTATTACGTACTATGCCCGTGTGAACTTAACGGGTAACTCATCTACAGGACAACGCGGAAATAAACGTCAAATTGATATTCGTGGTATGGGGACCAGAAAATACATTGATTTTTAGTGGATGGTAAACCAGTCACCTCTCGTAATGCAGAACGTTATGCGGTGTGCGTGGTGAGCGTAACTCTCGTGGCGACAGTAACTGGGTACCAGTTGAAGCGATTGAAAAATCGAAGTATTACGTGGCCCTTCAGCAGCACGCTATGGTTCAGGTGCAATGGGTGGGGTGGTTAATATTATCACCTAAGCCTGTTACCAATGATTTACACGGTAGCTTAGTTATTACACCAATCAACCAGAAGACAGCGATGAAGGCGCAACGAACCGTGTCGGTTTTTAATCTAAGCGGTGCGTTAATTAAAGATGTATTGCAATTCCGTTTATATGGTAACTTGAACAAAACGCAAGCGGATGAAGTTGGTATTAATGGCGATCCTGCGATTGCCGGTCGTGAAGGCGTACGTAATAAAGATATTAATGGCCGTTTAGTGTGGAATATCAATGAGAAAAATAAATTAACCTTGGATTCTGGTTTCAGTCGTCAAGGCAATATTTATAACGGTGATACGCAAAATAGCTCAGCAGGGCTTTACAATAATAAAAACTATCCTGAAACCAAAACGTTGGCAGGAAGTAAAGCTGAAACCGCTCGTTTATATCGTCAGAACTATGCTTTTAACCTACGAGGGTAAATTCGATCATTTCGACAATAAAACCTATATTACTTTTTGATAAAAACGAAAAACAGCCGTTTACCGGAATATTTAGCGGGTGGTCCAGAGGGCAGCTATATCGAGCACATCAGCCTTTAGTGATTCCATTCTTAAAAATACACGCTTTAGTTCAGAATTCTATATTCCATTTTACCTTGGGTGTAGATCATATGCTGACAGTTGGTTTTGAGGGGCACACAGCAGTTTAGATGATGACGCTTCTATGACACAGTTACTTGGTGGACGACGAGACAAGAATACAGGGAAAGGTGCTTTATGATTTGAAAGAACGCCTACCAACCGGCATCTCAAAACGTACGAGGTGGTCATAGCAGTCAAAACTGAATGGGCAGTATTTGTTGAAGATAACATTTCAGCAACCCAATCTACCATCTTAACGCCATCTTTGCGTTATGATTACAACACCTATTCTGGTTCTAATCTAAGTGGTGGATTAAACTTCTACAAAGCCTCAACGATGATTGGAGAATTAAAGGTGGGATAGCAAGAGCTTATAAAGCACCGAATCTTTATCAAACTAACCTGAATTACTTGTTGTTTACTTTAGGTCAAGGTTGTCCAACGAATGTACCAAATAATAAAACTTGTTATTTCCAAGGTAATAGCGACATTAAACCAGAAACCAGCTGGAATAAAGAAATCGAATTGAATATGATAAAGACGGGCTTCTTGCTTCTGTGGCTTACTTCCGTAATGACTATCGTAACAAAATCGTGTCTGATGGTGAATTTATTGGTTTAACTAACTTAGGTAACTATGTGTATAAATGGGGTAATGCAAACCGCGCAGTGATTGAAGGTTTTGAAGGTAATCTGACATTACCATTAATCCAAGATAAATTAAACTGGGTGAATAACTTCACTTATATGCATAAAACCAAAAATAAAGATACAGGTAACCCGCTTTCTATCGTGCCAAAATATACCTTTGAACTCAAGCTTAGTTATCAAATTACAGATAGCTTGGATGCAATGTTGACTTATACGCAATACGGTAAACAAAAATCCCGTAAAAATCCGGAAAAACCGTATGGAAAATGGTAACGGCAAAAATATTAATCAGCTAGCTAACTCAGAAGATATCGGTAGCTATGCAGTTTGGGGATTAAGTGCAGGTTATAATTGGAAAGATACAATCAGCATTCGTGTTGTGCAGTAACTTATTTGATAAACGCATTTATCGTTCATCAAAGCAGTACAAATTACAATGCTCATACTTATAACGAACCCGGTCGTGCTTATTACACAACGGTAAAATATACTTTCTAAGTAAGAATAGATGATTCAAGCCCCTGTTTATACAGGGCTTTTTTATGTGTAATTGACTTAGACAACAAACACGCAAAGAAATCTTGATTTAACACATAAAATAAATAATAATTATTATCATTTTAATTTTATTAAGGGTGTACTTATGAAGAAAGCAAATTTTTGCCTTATTGCCACTTGCTGTGTTTATTGCAGCGAATGTCAAGCTGAAGAACAACTAGATGATGATTAATGTGGTTTCATGAGAATAGAGGGCAAAAAAGTAAAAACCAATGTGATTACGACAAAAACAATGGAGCGTAGCACTGAGACTGAATTAAAAGGTTTATTAAAAGATGAGCCAGCAATTAATTTTGGTGGTGGTCGTGTGTACATCACAATGGTTTACGATCCGAGGTATGGGACAAGATCAAGTTGATGTGAAAATTGATGGTGCTTATACTGATGCACAATTATTCCATCACCAAGGTCGTTTCATGTTTGATCCGTCTTTATTGAAACGTGTTGATGTGCAAAAAGGAACAGGTTCAGCAAGTGCAGGGATCGGGGCAACAAGCGGTGCGATTGTTGCAGAAACAGTGAGCGCAAAAAGATTTGCTCAAAAGAAGGGCAAGATATTGGCTTCAAAGTTCACGCAGGTGTAAGTTCAAATAGTGGTTGGTCTAAAAGGTGCGACCGTTTATTCTAAAGCAGGCCCATTAGATGCATTTCAATTTCTGCTAATTTTGTGACTGAACGTGATTATAAAGACGGTAATGGATATAAAAAGTCAAAAATAGTGCATTAGGACAGCGTGGTTTATTGGCTAAGCTTGGTTTTGATTTGAATGAAAAATCACAGAATTGAAGTCAGTCATCGTCAAGAACGTCATTATGGTGTCCGTGCACTTCGTGAAGAGTTTGATTTTGCACAAGACAATAATGAGGCGAATAATCCCCTCGCTATCGTATCACACAAAAATGATACGACAAGCGTAGAATGGAATGGTAAGAACATGGGCTTTGTGACAAATGCTAAAAGCTAATGTATATCATTCTGAGATTAATCGTAAAAGAGCCAAGGATAATTCGAAAACGCGCTTAATTGCTGATGGTGCAAACTTAAATTTAGAAAGTGCAATGGGTCAGTCACATCTTATTAAATACGGTGTTAATTATCGTGATCAAGAGGGTAAACCTAATTCGCTAACCGTACAAAACGGTGTTCAAATGAAAAACCAAAAGAAACGTGATGTAGGGGTTTATGCAGAAGGTATTTGGGGATTAGGTGCTTTTTACCTTAACAACTGGATTACGTTATGATCATTTTTGATTTCCGAGCAATGAATGGCAAAAATCGCATAAGGGAAGCGTAAACCGAGCGTGGGTTTAATTTATGAAGTGAATAATGATCTAAGCTTTAATGCGAGCTTAAACTATGCAACACGAAGCCCTCGTTTCCATGAAGTCATGCTATCTTCAGGCTCCACTCGAGGTAAGACAGCTGTTTACTCAATTGCATCAAATATTAAACCGGAGAAATCCCGTAATGCAGAAGTGGGTTTCAATTACAAACTCGCCGATAATTTCTCTTTTAAACGGAAGCTATTTCTGGCAAACAGTAAAAGATACACACGCATTTACACAAGTCAGTCCCCTGGTTTTTATGAAATCCAAAATGCAGGTAAGCTAAGAAACCACGGATATGAAGTCGGTGCTGCTTATAAATATGAAGGTTTAACATTACGTGCAGGCGTGGCTTATAGTAAACCTGAATTAGATGGCAGAACAGTGGATAGTACTGTGACCGCTATCCCGATTGGACGTACTTGGACAACAGGCGTATCTTATCGCTTCACTCAACCTGATATTGAAATTGGCTGGAAAGGTCGTTTTGTACAACATACTAGTTATGACGCTACAACAAATAACCGTGGTGGTGCAACAACCACTAAACGTCCGAGCTATGGGGGTAAGTGATTTCTATATTACATGGAAACCGGTTGAAAATATCAATGTGAACCTTGCGCTAGATAATGCGTTTAACAAATATTATCGAAGCCACAGCCAACGTGCAGGTGTATCAACATTACCTGAACCGAGGGTCGAGACATTCGTTTAAATGTTAATTATACCTTTTTAAATAAATCTCTAATTGCTTATCTGACATTAAAAGTGCGGTCGATTTTGACCGCACTTTTTATTGATTGAATTTGAAAAATGGTGAATTTCAGATATTAAAAACCCCTGCATAGGCAGGGTTCTTCACACAGATTCAAATTATTTTGTACCTGGGATTTTGAAACGGCTGTTAAAGCGTTCAACACGACCACCAGTATCAACAACACGTTGTTTACCAGTGTAGAATGGGTGGCAGCTACCGCACACATCAAGGTTGATGTCTTTGCCTAAAGTTGAACGAGTTTTGATCACGTTACCGCAAGAACAAGTTGCAGTGATCTCTTTATATTCTGGATGAATACCTTGTTTCATAGAAAACCTCGAAATTGAAGCCACGCCGCTATAAATGCTTTCCACTTACACCGCGTGAGTTAATAATCGCCGACAATCCGGCACCAAATAGACTGCGAATTATACTGAAAAAATCAAATTGATCAAGAGGTGTGCTTTAGTGATAGAATCATCGCAAAATTTTTGCTTATTTTTGACCGCACTTTAGGAAAGTTATGTTAGCCCAATCCTCTGTTGATGCCCCTTTTGCCCATTCCGTTTTACAATGGTGATGAAAAGTTTGGGCGTAAAAATTTTGCCTTGGCAACAAAATAAAAACCCTTTATGGTGTTTGGCTTTCCAAGTGATGTTGCAACAAACTCAAGTTACCACGGTTATTCCTTATTTTGAACGCTTTATCAAAACTTTTCTAATGTGACCGCATCTAATGCTTCGCAGGATGAAGTATTACATTTGTGGACGGGGCTAGCTATTACGCACGTGCGAGAAATTTACATAAAAGCCGCTCAAACCATCAGAGATGAATATCAAGGCGAATTTCCTACGCAATTTGAGCAAGTTTGAGGCATTAACAGGCGTGGGGCGATCGACGTCTGGTGCAATTTTTATCTTCGGTGCAAAATCAACCTTATCCGATTTTGGACGAGCAATGTAAAAACGCGTCCTTTCTCGTTATTTTGCTGTTGAAGGTTGGCTCGGCGAGAAGAAAGTCGAAAAATCAATTATGGCAGTTGAGTGAGCAGGTTACACCAACAACGAGTCGCTGAGTTTAATCAAGCGATGATGGATATCGGTTCGGCGATTTGTGCCCGAACAAAACCTAAATGCGATCTTTGTCCTTTAAGTAAAGATTGTTTAGCCAATAAACTCGAAAAATGGACGGAATTCCTGAAAAGAAACCAAAAGAAAATCCTTGCCGGAAAAAACAAAGCTATTTTTGATTTTATCTTATCAAGGAAAAGTCTGGCTGGAACAGCGTGAAAGCAAAAGGCTTATGGGGCGGATTGTATTGTTTCCCTCAGTTTGATGATAAACAAACATTATTGAATTATCTGAAAGAGCAAGGGATCACCGAGTATCAAGAATGGGTAACTTTCCGTCATACGTTTAGCCATTTTCATTTAGACATTCATCCTATTTATGTTGAAGTTGATCGAAAAATCTGCAGAGGGCGATCGTTCAGATTGGAAAAATTATCAGAAAAAGGAAAAAGAATCTCGATCTGGTCTATTAAGTGCGGTCAAATATTGGTATGATCCAACGTCACCTGAACAGATCGGGTTAGCTCAGCCTGTGAAAAATTTATTAACGCAATTTGTAAGGAATTATTATGGCTAGAACCGTTTTTGCGAATATTTCGAAACAAGATGCGGAAGGGTTGGATTTTTCAACTGTATCCCGGTGAATTAGGTAAACGTATTTTTAATTCAATTAGTAAACAAGCATGGGGCGAATGGATCAAAAAAGCAAACCATGTTAGTGAACGAGAAAAAACTCAATATGATGAATGCCGAGCATCGCAAATTATTAGAAGAAGAAATGGTGAATTTCTTATTTGAAGGCAAAGATGTGCATATTGAAGGTTACGTTCCCCCATCTAAATAACAAAAGATTATGAAAAAGTATTTATTATTGGCGCTACTTCCGCTTTTATATGCTTGTAGTGACTCGCCAACTCATCGACGTGGCATTAATTATGACGAAGTGTTTTCAAAAAGACACGCAAGGTTTAGATATTTTAACGGGTCAATTCTCCCATAATATCGATCGTATTTGGGGGTGAATGAGCTTTAGTGGCGAGTCGTAAAGACTACGTGAAATACACGGACTCTTTTCTATACGCGTAGCCACGTAAGCTTTTGACGAAGGTACAATTATTGTTGAAACTCAACAAGATCTTAATCGCTTACACAATGCGATTGTTCATACTTTATTGATGGGTTCCGATGCGAAAGGGATCGACTTATTCGCTTCTGGTGATGTACCGATTAGTACGCGTCCTTTCTTATTAGGTCAGGTTGTGGATAACAATGGCCAGCAAATTGCTAACCAAGTGATTGCAAGTAACTTTTGCGACTTATTTAATCCAAAATAAATTACAAACTCGCCGCTTACAAAATGGTAACACCGTGCAATTTGTGGTGATCTCAATGATTGCAAACCACGTTGAAGTGCGTGCACAAAAATATATTCCATTAGTCCGTAAAGCCGCAGAACGCTATGGTATTGATGAAAGCTTGATTTTAGGTATTATGCAAACAGAATCCAGCTTCAACCCGTATGCGATCAGTTATGCGAATGCAATCGGCTTAATGCAAGTGGTACCAAGCACAGCAGGTCGCGATGTGTTTGCGATGAAAGGTAAAGGTGGACAACCATCTGCACGTTACCTTTATGATCCTGCAAATAATATTGATGCAGGTGTCTCTTACTTATGGATTCTGCAGAATCAATATTTAGATGGTATCACGAACCCTACCTCTAAACGTTTTGCAATGATTTCTGCTTATAATAGTGGTGCTGGTGCAGTATTACGCGTATTCGATGAGGATAAAGATGAGGCGATCTATAAGATCAACCAGATGTATCCAGAACAAGTGTATCGTATCTTAACGACTGCACACCCATCCTCACAAGCAAGAAACTACTTGTTGAAAGTGGATGCGGCGCAGAAGAAATTCCGCGTAAGACGATAATTTCTACGATGAAATACAATGCCCGAAAGAATTTTCGGGCATTATTTTTTGAGAAAGTGCGGTTATTTTTGATTGAGTTTTACAAAATACGTTCTTTTTATAGTCGTTTTGGTTATTAACCACTCAAACACACCAACTTTTTCACTTTTTTTGAATTTAGTTGTTGACCGATACCCGAAAAATAGTTTAATACGCTCCGTTGTCAGGCAGTAGCCAATAACGATAACGCCTCGATAGCTCAGTCGGTAGAGCAGGGGATTGAAAATCCCTCGTGTCGGTGGTTCGATTCCGCCTCGAGGCACCATTTCCTCCTTAGTTCAGTCGGTAGAACGGTGGACTGTTAATCCATATGTCGCAGGTTCGAGTCCCGCAGGAGGAGCTAGTTTCTAAGAAGCCGCTAAAGAAATTTAGCGGCTTTTTGCTTTTTTAGAATTCAGTCATTATTCTGTTGTTTTTTTCCTCTCTTTAAAATTTGCTCAAATTTCTCACCGCACTTTTTTGATTCTAGATAAATATTTATGTATTACATAAAAATTGTTAACAAGATCACACTTTTATTATTTTTTTCACTTTGCAATCAGCCTATAACCTTATCATAATTCTGCCATTAATTTAATGAATGAATATTCATTGGATAAAAGATTTTATAATTTAACTTTAGAGGGTAATGTATGGACACTACAACTAATAAAAATGGAATAAATTTGATACAGCTTGGGTATTAAACTTATTTGGAACTGCGGTGGGCGCAGGGGTATTATTTTTACCAATTAATGCAGGGATGGGCGGTTTTTGGCCTTTGGTTGTGATGGCGATTTTAGTCGGGCCGATGACATATTTTGCGCATCGTGGCTTGGCTTATTTCGTCTTGTCTTCTTCTAAACCAGGCAGTGATATTACTGAAGTGGTAGAAGAACATTTCGGCCCGACCGCTGGGAAATTAATTACCTTATTATATTTCTTTGCGATCTTTCCCATTTTATTGATTTATGGAAACGGGATTACCAATACGGTTGATTCTTTTATCGTTAACCAATTAGGCATGGCTTCACCAAACCGTGTGATTCTTTCTTTTGTATTAATTGCGATATTGATTTCAGTCATGTTGTTCAGTGAAAAAGTGATGTTGAAAATCACTGAATTACTGGTTTATCCATTGGTGTTGATTCTCTTTGCGTTATCAATTTATCTCATTCCGCAATGGAATGCTTCAATGCTTTATGAACTTCCTACAGCTGGTGGCTTCATCACGACATTGTGGTTAACAATCCCAGTATTGGTTTTCTCTTTTAACCATTCTCCGGCAATTTCGTCTTTCACGCTTTCTCAACAACGTGAATATAAAGATTTTAATACAACGGAATATCACATCGGTCGTACAGAAAAAGGAACTTCAACTGTATTACTGTTCTTCGTGATGTTCTTTGTATTTAGCTGTGTATTAACTTTAACACCAGCAGAGTTATTAGAAGCAAAAAGCACAAAAATATTAGTATCTTGTCTTATCTTGCTAACAAATTTGATAACCCATACATTTCTTATTTCGCACCATTAGTGGCTTTCTTCGCGATTACAAGCTCATTCTTTGGTCATTATTTAGGGGCGCGTGAAGGTTTAGAAGGCTTTATACCTCAAAATGAAAGGTGAAAGCGTGAATCGTAAAAATTAAATTACGGTACTGCAGTTTTCTTTTTACTCACTTTATGGGGGTGGCGATCATTAATCCAAGTATTTTAGGTTTGATCGATCACTTTGGCGGTCCAATCATTGCTATGATCCTTTTCATTATGCCTATGTATGCGATTCGCAATGTTCCAGCAATGAAACGCTATCAAGGTCGTTTTAGCAATGTATTTGTTACAGTTATGGGATTAATTGCTATCTCCGCGGTCGTATATGGATTATTATAAGCGGCTTTTTAGTTTAGCTTAGGATTTAAAAATAATATGATTAGTGTATTTGATATGTTTAAAGAGTGGGGTTGAGCCATCCAGCTCCCATACTGTCGGCCCGATGAAAGCAGGCAAGCAGTTTATTGACGATTTAATCGAGCAAGGTAAATTTGATGCTGTTGCAACCTTGCATGTTGATGTGTATGGCTCTCTCTCCATGACGGGACATGGTCATAATACAGATATTGCGATCATTATGGGATTGGCCGGTTATCTACCGCATGATGTGGATATTGATTTAATCCCAACCTTTATCGAACAGGTTAAACAAACCAAAAACTCTCGATTGCTCAGGGCAAAAAAACGGTTAATTTCGATTGGGATGCCAATATGGTATTCCATAATTCCTTTTTATCATTGCATGAAAATGGTATGACCATTACTGCATTAGATGCTGATCGTAACGTGCTTTACCGCCAAACTTATTATTCTATCGGTGGTGGCTTTATCGTGGATGAAGCGCATTTTGGTCAAGAGGAAGAAAAATCCGTGACTGTGCCGTATCCTTATCAACATGCTGAAGATATTTTGAAACATTGTCAGGAAAATGGCTTAATGCTTTCTACGGTGATGATGAGAAACGAGTTAGCATTGCGTGATAAAAAAGAGGTTGAAGCTCATTTACATAATGTCTGGAAAACCATGAAAGATTGTATTGAGCATGGTGTCAATACAGAAGGTGTGTTACCGAGTCCATTAAAAGTGGTGCGTCGTGCACCGTCACTTTATCGTCTCTTGCAAGCTAATAGTAATCGTCTTGCAAATGATCCAATGCATGTCATCGACTGGGTGAATATGTTTGCCCTTGCAGTAAATGAAGAGAATGCGGCAGGTGGACGCGTCGTGACTGCACCAACTAACGGTGCTTGTGGTATTGTGCCAGCCGTACTTTCTTATTATGAAAAAATTTGTAGGGACCTTTAACACAGGATGTGATTGAGCGCTACTTATTGGCTGCAGGTATGATTGGTTCCCTTTATAAGATGAATGCATCTATTTCTGGTGCTGAGGTCGGCTGTCAAGGTGAAGTGGGCGTGGCATGTTCAATGGCGGCAGCGGGTTTAACTGAAAATCCCTAGGGCGGTACGCCAGTACAAGTATGTATTGCAGCTGAAATTGCGATGGAGCATAATCTGGGCTTAACTTGCGACCCTGTTGGTGGGCAAGTACAAGTGCCTTATATTGAACGTAATCGCCATTGCTTCAGTGAAAGCGATTAATGCAAGCCGTATGGCATTACGTCGTACCACAAACCCTCGCGTAACCTTGGATAAAGTGATCGAAACCATGTATGAAACAGGTAAAGACATGAATGCTAAATATCGCGAAACATCGAAAGGTGGCTTAGCGGTGAAAGTAGTGTGTTCTTAAGATTTCATTGATAATAAAAGAGCGGTCATTTTTGACCGCTCTTTTTTATTTTCCTTTCACATCAATAATCACTACTTCTGATTGAGATCCTAAGCGCATAGGAATGCCCCAAAAGCCATAACCAGAAGTGACAAAAACATGTGGATTGCCAATCTTTTCATGGCCATAATCCAAACGATACATCATTTTTGTGATTATACTGGCGGGGAATATTTGCCCTTTATGTGCATGTCCTGAAACTTGAATATCAAGCGGAAGTGAAGCATGTTTTTCGATATCTGTTGGGCGGTGATCTAAGAGAATAGTCGGTAAGTCAGTGTTCACTTGTTTTAATAATGTTTCGGTACTCGGTCTATCGTGAGCAAGATTATCGTTTCGTCCAATCAGTACCAATTCATTGTTTAACGTTAATGTTTCATCTCTTAACACGGTGATACCTGCTTTGCGAATTTCTTGATCAATTCGATCTTGGTCTCCAAATAAATCGTGATTGCCAAGTGTGGCATAAACGCCCATTGGAGCTTTGAGTTTTGCCAGATGAGGTTGCATTTTTTCAGCTAAATAGGCATTAACGTTATCGTCCATAATATCGCCAGGCAGTAAAATGATATCCACCTTTTCTTGCTGCATAATATCAGCCAGTTTATCCAATTCTTTCCCACCAAATAATTTGCCTAAATGGAGGTCGCTTGCCATGCCAATTCGCAGCGGTTTAATCGGGCTTATCTAGCGTGATTTCATAATGAATAACACGGGTAACATAGGCGTTATACACACTTAAAGGCAGTGATACCAATGAAATAAAACAGGGGTAAGCAATACGCAAAGTGCGGTCGATTTTTAGCGATGGATTTAGATTTTGCGGAAAAGAAAATGAATACCTCCCACGGCAATACTCGCAAAAGCTGAAAAAAAGCAGTAGGGCGAGCACTAAAAGCAATAAGTCGAAATGCCGTAAACAAAGCTTTAAAAAATGACAAATAACTAAGACATTAGGGAAGCAAAAACTGGTAAAAGTGATAGTCTCGTCTTGCCTTTTGGGAGAGTGGTTTGTTCAAGCCACCAAATCAGTGTTTTATTAAAAGATATAAATCAGCAGTTGTAACAAACATAATTAGCTGCCGTAAATATAAAGTAATAACGAGGTTTTCCATTAGCGATTCCTAAATAAAAAGTGCGGTCATTTTTAACCAAGTTTTGGAGTGTGGAATAATAAATTTCTCTGTTCCCAAAGGCAAATTTTTTTCGCTAAAAATGCGGCTCGTTTTAGTTAATTTAAGAAGGAAAATCCAATGTTTGGAAAAAGGCGGTTTAGGCGGCTTTGATGAAACAAAGCCCAACAAATGCAAGAAAAAAATGCAAAAAAATGCAGGAAGAAATTGCCCAATTAGAAGTAACAGGCGAAAGCGGTGCGGGTTTAGTAAAAAAATCACGATTAATGGTGCGCATAACTGTCGTCGTATTGAGATCGATCCTTCTTTAATGGAAGACGACAAAGAAATGTTGGAAGATTTAATCGCTGCCGCATTCAACGATGCAGTCCGTCGTGCAGAAGAATTGCAAAAAGAAAAAAATGGCGTCTGTGACCGCAGGCATGCCATTACCTCCGGAATGAAACTTCCATTTTAATTCATCAGGTGTGTGAATTTATCGTTCACACACCATCCATTTTCTCCCATCATAAATATTATGCAAAGCAGTCCACTTTTAGAACATCTTATTGAAAACCTTCGTTGCTTGCCGGGTGTTGGCCCGAAATCAGCGCAGCGCATGGCTTATCATCTTTTACAGCGCAATCGTAGCGGTGGGATGAATTTAGCACGTGCATTAACGGAAGCGATGTCTAAAATTGGGCATTGTTCGCAGTGTCGTGATTTTACCGAAGAGGAAACGTGCAATATTTGTAACAATCCTCGCCGTCAAAATTCAGGTTTGCTTTGCGTGGTGGAAATGCCGGCGGATATTCAGGCCATTGAGCAAACCGGCCAGTTTTCTGGGCGTTATTTTGTCTTAATGGGGCACTTATCGCCTTTAGATGGTATTGGTCCAAAAGAGATTGGTTTAGATTTATTGCAAAAACGTCTGGTCGAAGAATCTTTCCACGAAGTGATTTTAGCGACTAATCCAACGGTGGAAGGCGATGCCACAGCTAATTATATTGCTGAAATTTGCCATCAACATAATATTAAAGTAAGCCGTATTGCTCACGGGATCCCTGTCGGTGGGGGAATTAGAAACTGTGGACGGCACAACCTTAACCCACTCTTTCTTAGGTCGTCGTCGGATCGACTAATCTTATGCGCCTGTTTATTGCCGAGAAACCCAGTCTTGGGCGAGCTATTGCCGATGTATTGCCAAAACCTCATCAACGGGGTGATGGTTTTTATTAAATGCGGCAATGATGATGTTGTGACTTGGTGTGTGGGGCATTTGCTCGAACAGGCTGAACCCGATGCCTACGATCCTAAATTCAAACAATGGCGTTTAGAACATTTACCCATCATTCCTGAAAGATGGATTCTGTTACCGCGAAAAGAAGTCAAAAAACAACTTTCTGTGGTGGAAAAAAACTCATTCATCAAGCCGATGTTTTAGTTAATGCAGGCGACCCGGATAGAGAAGGGCAGTTGTTGGTGGATGAAGTGTTTAGTTATGCCAATTTATCAGCGGAAAAAAACGTGATGGCATTTTGCGTTGTTTGATTAGCGATCTTAACCCAAGTGCGGTGGAAAAAAAGCGGTACAAAAACTCCAACCGAATCGTAACTTTATTCCATTGGCTACCTCCGCACTGGCGCGTGCTCGTGCCGATTGGCTTTATGGCATTAATATGACCCGCGCCTATACCATTCGCGGTCGCCAAGCGGGTTATGATGGTGTGCTTTCCGTTGGGCGAGTACAAACTCCCGTATTAGGTTTGATTGTTCGCCGTGATTTGGAAATTGAACATTTCCAACCAAAAGATTTCTATGAAGTGTTGGCATGGGTGAAAGACGAAAAAACGTCTGAAAATCCGACCGCACTTTTTTCTGCACTTTGGCAACCGAGTAAGGCTTGTGAAGATTACCAAGATGAAGATGGTCGCGTACTGTCTTTAGGGTTAGCCGAAAATGTGGTGAAACGCATTACAGATCAACCTGCCGAAGTGACCGAATATGTGGATAAGCGCGAGAAAGAAACCGCCCCTTTGCCTTATTCGTTGTCAGCATTGCAGATTGATGCAGCAAAACGTTTTGGGATGTCGGCACAAAGCGTGTTGGATACCTGTCAGCGGTTATATGAAACCCATCGTTTGATTACCTATCCGCGTTCTGATTGTCGCTATTTGCCGGAAGAGCATTTTGCTGAACGACATAAAGTGATGAAATGCCATTTCACAGCATTGTCAGACTGTACCAAACCTTGCCATCAGTGGTGGATCGCTGAGCAGCGTAATCGTTGTTGGAATGATAAAAAAGTGGAAGCACACCATGCCATTATTCCAACAGCTAACACACGCTCGATCAAATTAAGCATTGATGAACAACGTATTTATGAACTGATTGCTCGTCAGTATTTATTGCAGTTCTGTCCCGATGCGGAATATCGTAAAAGCAAAATTACCTTAAGTATTGCTGGGCGGCACTTTTTGTGGCTCAAGCACGTAACTTGCAAACAGCAGGGTTGGAAAGAGTTGCTCGGCAAAGAAGACGAAGATGAAAAATCAAGAGCCGTTATTGCCGATCGTCAAGAAAGGGCAGATTCTGTATTGTGAAAGAGGCGAAGTGGTGAGCAAAAAAACGCAACCACCAAAACCTTTTTACTGATGCGACGTTGCTTTCCGCCATGACGGGGATTGCCCGCTTTGTGCAAGATAAAGAATTGAAAAAAATTCTACGAGAAACAGATGGACTTGGTACAGAAGCCACCCGTGCGAGCATTATTGAATTACTGTTTAAACGCGGTTTTTTGACGAAAAAAAGGGACGCAATATTCACAGCACAGAAACAGGGGCGGATCCTCATTTCAGCTTTACCCGGATATTGCCACACAACCTGACATGACGGCACATTGGGAAGCGCAATTAACGGATATCAGCCAAAAACAGGCGAGTTATCAGCAATTTATGTTTACGCTTAATCAAATGTTGCCAGATTTAGTGCGTTTTGTTGATTTCACCGCATTACGTCGTTTAAGTCAGATTTCAAAAGGTTTAAGCACACCAGCAACGAAACGAAAAAGAGCGGTCAAAAATCGGAAGATTTAAACGCTGAAAATTGATTAAACTTAATACAATTAAGTAAAAATGGGAAAGCGCTTGCGAAAAGCGTGAATTTTATATAACATTTGCTCCCAGTTTTCTTGCGAAATCGCAATTTAGAGAAGAAAGAATAATGTACAATATTTTTATTATTTGTTTATGTATTAATTTGTATCGCCTTAATCGGCTTTATCCTTATTCAACAAGGTAAAAGGCGCGAACGCAGAGTGCGTCATTTGGCGGCAGTGCATCAGGTACTATGTTTGGTTCTGCAGGTGCAGGGTAACTTTTTAACTCGTACCAGTGCAATCTTAGCAACTGGCTTTTTGTGATTGCTTTAGTGTTAGGTAACATTAACTCTCACCGTGGCAACGTACAAAAAGGTTCGTTTGACGATTTATCTCAAACTGCTGAACAAGTTCAACAACAGCAACAACAAGTTGCTCCAGCGGTTGAAAACAAAAATAATGATATTCCGCAATAAGGAATAAAAAGCAGAATAAACGCTCTGGTGGTGGAATTGGTAGACACGCTATCTTGAGGGGGTAGTGGCCGCAGGCCGTGCGAGTTCAAGTCTCGCTCAGAGCACCAACTATAAACCGACTTAATTAAGTCGGTTTTTTTTCGCCTAAAATTTGTTTAGACCGCTAGTTATTATCCCCCGTTTTGGTTACAATCGGTCAATTTCTTTTTTTTAGAAACCCATTAGGAGAGCACTATGAACTTCCCTCAAATCGCCCAACAAGTGATTGATAAACTTGGCGGCAAAGAAAACATCGCCACAGCAGCACATTGCGCAACGCGTTTACGTATTGTGTTAAACGATGAAAGCAAAGTGGACAAAGAAGGTATTGATAATATTGAAGGCGTGAAAAGGGCGGTTTGCTGTCGCGGGTCAATATCAAATTATCTTCGGTTCAGGTACGGTGAATAAAGTCCATGCTGAACTCACCAAATTGCTTGGTATCGGCGATGTGAGCAAAGCCGAAGTGGCAGAAGCGGCGTCAGGCAACCAAAACTTATTGCAACGTTTGGTGAAAGGCTTAGCGGATATTTTCGTGCCAATCATTCCGGCAATCGTCGCAGGCGGTTTGTTAATGGGTATTCACTCCATGCTTACAGCGAAAGGTTTCTTCGTTGATGAATTAAGCGTGATTGATATGCACCCAGGTCTTGCGGATTTGGTGGACTTCATTAATACCATCGCGAACGCACCATTTGTGTTCTTACCGGTATTACTTGGTTTCTCTGCAACCCGTAAATTCGGTGGTAACCCATTCTTAGGGGCTGCGCTTGGGATGTTGTTGGTTCACCCTGCATTAGCAGACGGTTGGAACTACGCATTAACCCTTGCTCAAGGCAAAATCCAATACTGGAATGTATTCGGTCTTGAAATTGAAAAAGTCGGCTATCAAGGCACGGTTATCCCAACATTAGTTTCTGCTTGGGTATTAGCAACCTTAGAAAAAACCTTCCGTAAATTTGTCCCTTCTTACTTAGATAACCTGATTACCCCATTATTCTCGCTCTTTATTGCTGGCTTCTTAGCGTTTACCGTAATTGGTCCAATCGGTCGTGAAGCGGGTTCATTAATTGCATCAGGTTTAACTTGGTTATATGACACCTTAGGTTTCGTGGGCGGCGCAATCTTCGGGGCATTCTATGCACCTATCGTTATCACCGGTATGCACCAAACCTTCATTGCGGTTGAAACACAATTATTAGCTGAAATGGCAAATACTGGAGGTACCTTTATTTTCCCTATCGCGGCAATGTCAAATATCGCACAAGGTGCAGCCTGTTTAGGTGTGGCAGTGGCATTAAAAGATCCAAAAGTACGCGGTTTAGCGGTGCCATCAGGTATCTCTGCATTATTAGGGATTACTGAACCGGCAATGTTCGGGGTGAACTTACGTTATCGTCAGGCTTTCTTTGCGGCGATGATTGGTTCAGGTCTTGCAAGTGCCTTTATCGCATTCTTTAATGTAAAAGCCATTGCATTAGGGTGCAGCAGGTTTCTTAGGTATTCCATCGATCAAACCAGATAGCCTTGCGATGTACAGCATCGGTATGGTGATTTCATTTGTGGTGGCATTCACGCTTTCAGTCGTTTTCGTGAAACGCGCACAAGCAAAAGCATAATCGAAATAAAAAAGAAAAAGCACGAGTTTAAGCTCGTGCTTTTTTGTTTTGGAAAACGCGTCTAAAAATGACCGCACTTTCAGTGAGAATTAGCCTTCTCGACAGTTTAACCAAGCTGTTCTCATGCCTTGATTGTTTTTGTAATACACGGAATGTATTTCTCGCGAGCAATCAATCAACATAACTGCCATCAATCGGCTCATAAGAGCGATAAATCACTTCAAAGCGGTTTCCACGTGCATTTAAGGTACGATTTTCCACATGATCAAAACGAGCACCGCTTTTCCACCATCTAATTGGAAATAAATTCCAAAGTTATCTTTCATACGGCTTTCTCTTGAAAGCGGGGAAGTAAGTGGTTAAATAAGAATTCGAACCCGTTTCCGAATTACGGCAAGAATAATAATAACGTTTTGTAATCTTTCGGATTGTTTCAATTCAGCTTGGCTAATGTTATTTTTAAGGAATCGAGTTTTAACGGTTTTCTTTGGTTGTTGTGTTGTGGTACAAAGCAAACAAACCCTACGAATGCAGCCGTCAATAATGCTATTTTAAATTTATTCATCGATAAAGTTCCGAGAGTAGAGTGAATGAGAAAGGAGGTATGATAGCGAAAAATTGGGGATTGTGCAAGGGATGGGATTAGTTATGCGCAGTTTGGAAGTAGAAGTGCGGTGAGTTTTGAAGTGTTTTTGGGAGAAATTGGCGTACACTAGGAAGTGCACTTTATCTAAGGAGTAATTTTTATGAAAAGAAATGAGGTGAAATTTTATCATCCTGAAATAAATACTGATGATTTAGATATTTTTAATAGCCCATATCAAAAAGTAAGGCGCCATTAAAAGAATGCGTTCAAATTAGTCTAGATAATTGTACTATTCAACGGATGGAAAGTCTTACCGAAAAACTCTACTTTAGATGATGTAGATGAAGTAGGATTATATCCTTTATATAGAAATTTCAACGAATGCCCTAATGTATTATTAGCATCTTTAGGAACTATTGAAATGCCGTGTAGTAAAGTGTTCTAATGCAAATTATTCCATGAATTATTTTTGTAAAAATTTTGGGAGAATAGTCGAAATACTCCTGATGCTATCTATAGAGATTTTGATGAGTTAGAGAAAAAGTTGAATTCAGTAATTTAGCAGAAAATAGTCAGTGTTATAGGATTGTTTTTATCTTCCATTCTTACTTATTCAAAACATTCTTAAAAAGTATAAGAATAAATCTTCTAAAGTGAAGTTTGAATATTATTTATATGGAATAATTTGTTATTTAGATATGATCTCTGCATTTGAGTTGAGATTGCAAAATATGCATTTTTGGGATTTGACTGATAAGGAAATAATGCAGCTACCCAATTCAATTAGAGAAAGAAGAAAGTTTATTCGGAAAAATTTTTACAAAAGAACAGTCAAGTTTTGTAAAAGTGTAAACAATTTTGTCTAAATGCTGCAATGGATAGTTTTTGGTTGAGAGCGATAGCATTTGGTTGTGATAAAAAGAACATATTGTTAATGATTTTTATATAACAGATCATTTTTAGCTACTAATGATGATAAATTGAATTTCATAGCAAAAAGATATTTCCGTTAGGATAAATGGTGATTCATTTGGTTATACTTTTTCTGTTACTAGAGAAAATGAACTTATTTCTAATGCATATTGGTCTGAAGTAGATCAATTATCTAATGCGATATTATCATCTAGAAAAATATTCTAATCAAGAATCTAAATATGAAGAAAAGAGTAAAAAACTATCCGTTTTTATTAAAGAAATAGAAAAACGAATTACAGGTCCTTTTATGTTGATTATTACTGATTAAGTATTTCATCCTAGAAAGTAAATAAAGTGCGGTCAGTTTTGAAATTTTTAGTGAAATTTAGGCAAAAGCTGGGAAGCGTGCGCAATAGTTTGTGCCAATAAAGAAAGATAGCGCCAGCGTCCTCGCTGGTGCTGCTTAATCAAAAAATATTGAGAATTTCACCCATAACCATCGGCAGAACCAATATTCAAAATTCTTTGGATTTTTGACCGCACTTTTTAGCTGATAAGCACAAGCGAGGACGCTTGCGCTATCGTGTGAGCAAAGTAAAGATAAGATGACATAGTGTCTTTGTTAACGAAGGGCTCTTGTTAAATTTTAAAAGTTAAAGTCTAGTTTATTTTTCTCATTTAAAGTAATATAAACAATTATAAGAAAAATGAGAGGAGTTAGCATGAGTCCAATAGAAAATTTAGTTCATTCTACAATTAGAATTGAATGTGATCTTGAAAATGGAATAAGTTCTGGTAGTGGCTATGCTTTTAACTTTTCGGAAGATAAAGGATTTATACCATGTATAGTTACAAATAAACATGTTATTTCAGGAGCTATAACTGGTCGTTTCCATATTACACTCGCAGATAATAATGGAGATCCAATTTTAGGGCAATATGAAACAATTGAGCTTGAGCACTTTGAACAAAATTGATTCCACATCCTGATTCTAAAGTTGATTTAACCGTATTACCTATAGGCCCTATACTACATAAATTGGATGAAATGGGTAAGAAACCTTACTATGTACCTTTTAGGAAAAGGTATTTTGCCTTCTAAAGATATGTTAGACGAATTATCTTCTATTGAAGACATAGTGATGATTGGTTATCCAAATGGCTTATGGGATAGTAAACATAATTTGCCAATTATAAGGAAAGGAATAACAGCTACACATCCTAAGTTAAATTACAATGGTAGAGCTGAGTTTCTAATTGATGCAGCTTGCTTTCCGTGTTCAAGTGGAAGCCCTGTTTTCTTGGCTAATTTAGGGAGTTTTTACTAATAAAGAAGGGGAGTTAATGGCTGGATATAGAATAGCTCTACTCGGTACTTTGTATGCAGGTCCTCAGCATACAGCTACAGGAGACATTATTTTTTCAGCTATACCGCAAACAATAACAAATATACCTAATAATTTAGGGCTCGTGATTAGATATGATGCTTTTAAGTGATTTTGAACCTATATTAAGTCGTTTAATAGGTTAATTTTATATATCATAAATAGGGGGCATATCCCCCATTTTTTTATCCCTACTTCATAGCCACACCCAACCATTTCATCATCTCTCTCTCATCCCAACCTTTACGTTTGGCATAATCTTGAGCTTGGTCTTCATCAATGCGACCTAAAGGTGAAATAGTTACTTGCAGGGTGGGTGAAGTACCAACCGCAGACGGAAGCTGCCGGCCACATGGCGTAGCTTTCGGTGAGTTTCATGCCGATGCGTTGTTCGACTTCTAATAAATCCCAAATCAAGGCTTTTTTTCCGTATGTTCAGGGGCAGCTTGGATAGCCCGGTGCAGGGCGGATGCCGACATAGTTTTCATTGATTAAACCTTGGTTGTCGAATTCCTCTTGCGTGTAGCCCCAAATACGGGTACGAAGCTCAAAGTGCAAGTATTCCGCCATGGCTTCGGCTAAGCGATCGCCCACAGCCTGTAGCAAGATAGCATTGTAGTCATCGCCTGCCGCTTTATAGCCTTCCACTAGCTCCATTTCTTCAATGCCCGCACAGACGGCGAACATCCCCATCCAGTCTTTTTGCCGCTTTCGCGATCGGCAATAAAGTCGCTTAAGGCAAAGTTAAACGGACTTTTTGCTGTTTTTGCCCCGTTCGGTTTGTTGGCGTAAGCCGTAAGCCGTGCCAATGGGTTGTGTGCGTTCTTCATCAGCGAAAAGCACCACATCATCGCCCACACGTTCTGCAGGGAAAATGCCTAAAATACCGCTTGGATTGAGTTTGTGGTTTTGCTCTAATTCATCTAAAACCACTTGTGCATCATTCCACACTTTACGTGCTTCTTCACCGCCTTCTGGATAATCAAAGGCATCAGGGTAGCCGCCCATCAAAGCCCCCAAATACGGAAGAATGGGTGACCAGTCGATAAATTTACGTAATGTGGCAATCGGTACGTTTTTAAATTCCACAATGCCGGTTTGGTTTGGTGTTTGGTGGCACGTAATCTGCCCATTCGCCACTAAAGCCATCAAAGCGGTTTGCTCGTGCTTCTTCAATGCTCAGTTGCTTTACGAAGTGGTTTACGGTTAGAGAAAGATTGCTGAATTTTCTCGTAATCTTTCTTGAAATTGTTCCCATAATGCCGCACGGCTTTCTGGGTTCATCAATGTCGCACACACAGTCACCGCACGGGAGGCATTTGAGGTATAAAATACGCCGTGTTCTTTATATTTTGGATAAAGTTTAATCGCTGTATGTTCTTTAGAGGTGGTTGCACCGCCAATCATCACAGGCAGATTTAAGCCTAAGCGAGTCATTTCACCTAAGAAGTATTCCATTTCATCTAAAGAAGGGGTAATCAAACCACTTAACGCGATGATGTCCGCTTTTTCATCAATAGCGGTTTGAATGATTTTGTCCGCAGGTACCATCACGCCCAAGTCAATCACTTCAAAGTTATTACATTGCATCACTACGCTTACGATGTTTTTACCGATATCGTGCACGTCGCCTTTTACGGTCGCAATCACCACTTTACCGTTGCTTGAGCCTTTTTGTTTGGTTGCATTAATAAACGGCTCTAAATACGCCACGGATTGTTTCATCACGCGCGCGGATTTCACCACTTGTGGCAGGAACATTTTACCGTCACCGAATAAATCGCCGACTACGTCCATGCCCGCCATCAACGGGCCTTCAATTACATCTAATGGGCTTGGTAATGTTTGGCGAGCTTCTTCAGTATCTTCCACAATGTAAGTGGTAATCCCTTTCACAAGCGCGTGTTTTTAAACGTTCTTCCACTGGCCAAGTACGCCATTCTGCGACAGAATCGACCGCACTTTCATCGTTGCCTTGATTACGATATTTTTCTGCAATATCGAGTAGTTTTTCGGTGGCATCAGGGCTGCGGTTTAATACTGCATCTTCCACAATTTCACGCAATTCAGGATCGAGATCGTCATAAATTGCAAGCTGCCCCGCATTCACAATCCCCATATCCATGCCTTGTTTGATGGCGTGATAGAGGAAGACGGCGTGAATGGCTTCACGCATCACGTTGTTACCACGGAATGAGAAAGACACATTTCGACACCCCGCCCGAGATTTTCGCATGTGGTAGCGCGCGTTTAATGCGACCGGTAGCATTGATGAAATCCACACCGTAGTTGTTGTGTTCTTCAATCCCCTGTACCGATGGCAAAAATATTCGGGTCGAAAATAATATCTTCTGGTGGGAAGCCTACTTGGTTGACCAAAATGTCATAAGCACGGCTACAAATTTCAACTTTGCGATCTTCGGTATCGGCTTGACCCACTTCGTCAAATGCCATGACCACCACGGCAGCACCGTATTTACGCACCAATTTAGCGTGATCGAATAAAGATTTCCTCGCCCTCTTTCAACGAGATAGAGTTCACAATCGGTTTACCTTGCACCGACTGTAAACCTGCCTCAATCACTTCCCATTTGGAGGAGTCGATCATCACAGGCACTTTCGCAGCATCGGGCTCGGTCGCCATAATATTGAGGAAACGGGTCATGCATTTTTTTGCCGTCGAGCAAGGCTTCATCCATATTGACGTCGATCACTTGCGCGCCGTTTTTCCACTTGGTCGATAGCAATTTCAATGGCTTCGGCAAATTTGTCTTCTTTAATTAAAGCGTTTGAATTTCGCCGAACCTGTCACGTTATTACGTTCGCCCACGTTCACGAATAGGCTTTCATCATCAATATTGAGTGGTTCTAAGCCTGATAAACGCATCGCGGTTTTAATTTCTGGCAATTTACGCGGTGCAATACCTTGCATTGCATCCGCAAAGGCTTTGATATGTTCAGGCGTTGTACCACAACAACCACCAACAATGTTCACAAAGCCGCTTTCCGCCCATTCTTTAAGGTGTGCCGCCATCTCTTCTGCACCTAAATCGTAGCCACCAAAGGCATTTGGCAAGCCCGCATTTGGGTGAACAGACACATAGGTTTCGCTGATTTTAGATAGTTGTTCAACATACTGGCGAAGTTCTTTTGGGCCTAGTGCACAGTTCAAACCAAAAGTCAGTGGTTTAGCGTGACGAAGCGAGTTGTAGAATGCTTCGGTGGTTTGCCCTGAAAGGGTACGGCCAGAAGCATCGGTAATGGTGCCGGAAATCATAATCGGCAATTCCACACCTAATTCTTCAAATACGGTTTCAATGGCGAAAAATGGCGGCTTTTTGCGTTTAACGTGTCGAAAATGGTTTCGATCATGATTAAATCAGCACCACCTTCAATTAAGCCTTTAGTTGCTTCAGCATAGGCATCGACCAATTCCATAAACGTCACATTACGGAAACCCGGGTCGTTTACATCAGGAGAAATAGAGGCGGTGCGGTTAGTTGGCCCTAACACGCCAGCAACAAAGCGAGGTTTTTCTGGCGTGCTGTATTTATCAGCAGCCAACGCGCTAGTTTTGCCCCTGCAAAATTCAGTTCGTAGGCAATAGACTGTAAATCATAATCCGCTTGCGCAATGGTGGTAGAACTGAAAGTATTGGTTTCAATAATATCGGCACCCGCTTGTAAAGTATTTCTCATGAATCGCAGAAATTAGCAGTGGTTGGGTTAAGGTGAGCAAGTCATTATTGCCACGTAAATCAATCGCACTTTCTTTAAAACGCTCGCCTCTAAAATCAGCCTCGGTGAGTTTGTATTTTTGGATCATGGTTCCCATCGCACCATCTAAAAATGAGGATGCGTTCAGCGAGGGATTTTTTTCAGTAATTCGGTTTGATTATGTGACATAGACAGCTCTTTTTAAAAATCAATCAATATTGGTCGGAATAATAGGGATAAGCATGGATACTGTCAAATAAAAAGGGGAGAAAAGTGCGGTAAAAAAATGGAATGTTTTCAAAAGAAAGGCGGACAAATTGTCCGCCGAATGGTTAGCAATATTTGCTGTCCGAGTAAAAAAACAGATTAACGTAAAAAAATGCCGGAATATTTTTTTCGTATTCACTGATGGCATCTTCGTGTTGTAACGTCAAACCGATGTTATCCAAGCCATTTAACAAACAATGACGGCGGAATTCATCCAGTTCAAAGTGATAGACTTTGTCACCTACAGTGACCGTCATCGCTTCTAAATCCACATGGATTTGTTTGCCTTCATTTGCCCACACCCATTGGAAGATTTCTTCCACTTCTTCTTCGCTTAAACGAATCGGTAACATGTGGTTGTTTAAACTGTTGTTGTAGAAAAATATCCGCAAAAACTTGGTGCGATCATCACTTTGAAACCGTAATCGGCTAATGCCCAAGGCGCATGTTCACGAGAAGAACCACAGCCAAGGTTTTTACGCGCTAATAAAATGGTCGCGCCTTGATATTGTGGATAGTTCAATACGAAATCTGGATTTGGCTTGGTGCCTTCTACATCCAAATAACGCCATTCATGGAATAAGTGTTTACCGAAACCTACGCGGGTAATGGCTTGTAAAAAAATTGTTTTTGGAATAATCGCATCCGTGTCCACGTTTGCTGCATCCAATGGCACTACTAAGCCTGAAAGTTGTTTAAATCCTGCCATTTTCTGCTCCTTAGTTTAATGTGACGTCACGAATATCAACGAATTTACCGAACATTCCCGCTGCCGCTGCCATCGCAGGACTCACCAAGTGAGTACGACCATTACGGCCTTGGCGACCTTCAAAGTTACGGTTCGAAGTGGAAGCACAACGTTCCCATTCACCTAAACGGTCATCGTTCATCCCTAAACACATTGAGCAGCCCGGATTACGCCATTCAGCGCCCGCTTCTATAAAGATTTTATCCAAGCCTTCTTTTTCTGCTTGTTCTTTCACTAAGCCTGAACCAGGTACCACTAAAATACGCTTCACATTATCAGCTTTTTTGCGACCTTTCATCACGGCTGCAGCGGCACGTAAATCTTCGATACGAGCATTGGTGCAAGAGCCAATAAACACTTGATCTACTGGAATGTCTTTTAAATCGGTATTCGGTTCTAAAACCGATATAATTCAACGCTTTTTCTGCTGAAGCACGAGTCACCGGATCGGTCATTTCTGCTGGGATTTGGCACCAATTGATCGATACCGATTACTTGGCCTGGGTTTGTTCCCCAAGTTACCTGTGGTGCAATGTCTTTGGCTTCTAACGTGATGACTGTGTCAAATTTTCGCATCATCATCGGATTTTAAGGTTTTCCAATAAGCGACTGCATCATCCCAATCTTTACCTTTCGGTGCATGTGGACGGCCTTTTAAGTATTCGAAAGTGGTTTCATCTGGCGCGATTAAGCCAGCTTTCGCGCCCATTTCAATTGCCATATTACATACAGTCATACGGCCTTCCATAGAAAGGTCACGAATCGCTTCACCACAGAATTCCACTACATGGCCTGTGCCACCCGCCATGGTGGTTTTTACCGATAATAGCAAGAATAATGTCTTTTGCGGTAATGCCTGGTGCTACTTTGCCACGCACTTCAATTTTCATATTTTTCGCACGAGCTTGTTTTAAGGTTTGTGTGGCTAATACGTGTTCGACTTCAGATGTACCAATACCAAATGCCAAAGCACCAAACGCACCATGAGTGGCGGTATGGGAGTCACCACAAACGATAGTCATACCAGGTAAGGTTAAGCCTTGTTCAGGCCCCATGACATGCACAATACCTTGTTCTTTTGTGGTCATGTCGAATAATTGAATACCGGTCGCTTTTTGTGTTTTTTTCAAGTTCCAATACTTGAATTTTACGCTTGGCCTTCAAGTTTGTTCACATCACGTACTTGGGTAGAAATACTGTGATCCATGGTACCGAAAGTTTTACTGACTTGACGTACTTGGCGGCCTGCCACACGTAAACCATCAAAGGCTTGTGGACTGGTCACTTCATGGATTAAATGACGGTTGATATACAAAATCGGCGTTTCGCCTTCAGCTTCGTATACCACATGGGCATCGAATAATTTTTCGTAAAGAGTTTTTGCCATAATTTTTCTCAATTCGTTAGAGTAGTAAGTGCGGTCAAATTTTCGGAGTATTTTTTAACCGCACTTTCATTGTTTTTATTAGATTGCGTTAGCGATTAATGTACCCATTTCCGCAGTTGAAACAGGGGCTGAATCATCGGCTAAATCACCCGTACGGTGACCATTTGCTAAGACTTTTTGTACGGCATTTTCAATGGCATCCGCTGCTTCGTTTAAGTTGAAGCTATAACGCAACATCATCGCCGCAGAAAGAATTTGTGCGATTGGGTTGGCAATGCCTTTGCCAGCGATATCCGGCGCAGAACCGCCAGCCGGTTCATATAAGCCGAAACCTTCTTCGTTTAAGCTAGCAGATGGCAACATCCCCATAGAACCTGTGATCATCGCCGCTTCATCAGAAATAATATCGCCGAAAATGTTAGAGCAGAGGAGCACATCGAAAGACTCTGGCGCTTTGATTAATTGCATGGTCGCGTTGTCGATATAAATGTGATCTAAGGTGACTTCAGGGTAATCTTTCGCCACTTCAGTCACGGTTTCACGCCATAAGATTGAGGCTTGTAGTACGTTAGCTTTATCCACAGAAGTCACGTGTTTACGACGTTTCATTGCTGCATCAAAAGCCGCACGCGCAATGCGTTCGATTTCATATTTGTAATAAACTTCAGTGTCGAATGCTTTGGTTTGTGCGCCTTCACCTTCACGGCCTTTAGGCTGACCGAAATAAATCCCGCCCGTTAATTCACGCACAACCACCATATCAAAGCCTTTCGCTGCAATATCTGCACGTAATGGGCAGAATTTTTCGAGTCCTTTATAAAGGGTTGCAGGACGAAGATTGCAGAATAATTTGAAATGTTTACGCAATGGCAACAATGCACCGCGTTCTGGTTGTTGATCCGGTGGTAAATTTGTCCATTTAGGACCGCCAACAGAGCCAAACAAAACCGCATCAGCCTCATCACAGCCTTTTAAGGTTTCTGCCGGTAATGGGCAACCACAATGATCAATTGCAGCACCACCTACATAAAATTCATTGAAGTTAAGTTTAAAACCGAATTTTTCTTGGACTTTGTTTAATACTTTAATGGCTTCAGCCATCACTTCCGGACCAATACCGTCTCCCGGTAGAACTGCGATGTTGTATGATTGCATATTATTTTTCCTATTTCTTTCACACTAAAGTGCGGTTAATTTTCTCCCCTCTTTTGTAAAGAGGGGCTGGGGGAGATTTTTACGATATAAAATTTACCGCAGATGTTGATGTTACTTCTGCCAAATCTCCCCTAACCCCTCTTTGCTAAAGAGGGGGACTCAATTAATTAATGATGTTTGTGGCTTTTAATATCGGCGACTTTATGCGCACGATAAATAGCATTAATTGCATGAACTAAAGCAAGCGCGGAAGATTCAACGATGTCTGTCGCTAAACCAACACCATGGAATTTACGGCCGTCATGTTCAACCACGATATCCACCTGACCTAATGCTTCAGCGCCTTCACCTTTAGCGGTTAAGTTATAGTGAGACATTTTGATTTCTAAGCCAGTTAAGTTCAAGATCGCATTGTAAACTGCATCGACTGGACCGTTACCACCAATTGACGAAGTGCTTAATTTATTGCCATCCAATTCCACTTGAACAAAAGCGGTTGCTGGATATTCTTTGGTGGAGTGTGCCGAAAGTTTATCTAACACTAAGCGATCTTCATCCCCTTGTTGCATATCAATAAAGGCTAAAGCTTCTAAGTCATAATCGAACACTTGGCCTTTTTTATCTGCTAATTTTAAGAAAGATTCATACAATTTATCCAAATCGTAATCTTGCTCGGTGTAGCCCATATCTGCCATATGGCCTTTCACGGCTGCACGACCAGAACGGGCGGTTAAGTTTAATTTCTCTTTCTTCAAGCCAATGGTTTCCGGCGACATGATTTCGTAGGTATTTTTGTTTTTCAACACGCCATCTTGGTGAATACCAGAAGAGTGAGCAAAAGCATTTGAACCTACAATCGCTTTATTTGGTTGAATTGGCATATTACAAAGTTGGCTTACCATTTGGCTGACACGGTGAATTTCTTGCGTGTTGATACGTGTATCCACGCCCATAAATTCTTGGCGAACTTTCATTGCCATCACGACTTCTTCAAGTGATGTATTACCCGCACGTTCACCGATGCCGTTTACGGTACATTCAATTTGGCGAGCACCATTTTGTACTGCGGTTAAGGAGTTAGCCGTTGCCATACCTAAGTCATTGTGGCAGTGCACAGAAATGATTGCTTTATCAATATTTGGCACGCGGTTACGTACTTGAGCAATGATATTGCCGTATTCATTTGGTAAGCAGAAACCAACGGTATCTGGAATGTTTACGGTGGTTGCCCCCGCATTGATTGCCGCTTCAACAATACGACAGATATTATCGATGCCCGTACGACCTGCATCTTCGCAAGAAAATTCCACATCATCGGTGTAGTTACGTGCACGTTTTACCGCGGCTACAGCCATTTCAACGACATCATCAAAGGTACGTTTTAATTTGGCTTCAACGTGTAATGCGGAGCTCGCGATAAAGGTGTGAATACGGAACGCTTCCGCGACTTTTTAAGGCTTCGTAAGCCGCATCGATATCTTTATTTACCGCACGGGAAAAGTGCCGCAACACGACTATTTTTTTGATATGACGCGCGATAGTTTGAACAGATTCAAAATCGCCTTGAGAAGAAACCGGGAAACCCACTTCCATTACATCCACACCTAAACGTTCAAGCGCTAAAGCAATTTGTAACTTTTCTTTTACGGTTAAGCTTGCTTTTAATGCTTGTTCTCCATCACGCAAGGTGGTATCAAAAATAATAACGCGATCTGACATAATAATTTCCTTCTGTTGTCACTCAAAGTGCGGTCGCTTTTTAGCACTGTTTTTTTGAAACAAAAAAACCCGCAATCTTGAAAGTGCGGGTTGATAATAGATCTTTATATAAAGGTGTTTTTTATCCACAACTTAGCCGCACAAAGAATGTGAGAGCAGGAGATTGAGAGATAAAGAAACAGCTTGGTACATAAAAAGATAATCCTGTAAAAAATTCTGTAAAACGCTGTCCATATTACGGATAAAAAAATGTTGCTGTCAAATCATTTATCAGTGATTTATATCTAAAATGAATATCTTAACATAATCTTAAAAAGTTTATTTCTCTTGATATAAGTTTTTTTTATCAGAATTAATTCTCAAAAATGGCTTTTAAGAAGCAGTTTTTGTCCTGTTTTATTCTTCGTTTCTGGTATACCGATTTTTTATAAAATTTTTTCTCTTTTTGCGATCTGAATCGCAGAATTAAGACAAACTTTTCATTTTTTTGAGACAAATCTCACCATAATTTCTCTTTTTTTAAAGGAGAGATAGATGAGCAATTTTACCTCGATTTTGTTGCGATTAGCTCAAGTGCCCAAATTGGGCAGTGTGCGGATTCAACAAATTTTGGCCCATGTGAATATAGAAGACTTGTTAAATTATGATGAAGTGGCATTTCAACAAATGGGGTGGGATGCTTTGCAGATTCGTCGTTGGTTTCAGCCGGAAATGAAATTTATTGAACCCGCTTTGAACTGGGCTGAAAAAGAAGGCCATCATTTAATTCACTGTTTTTCAGATGACTATCCTTTTTTACTCAAACAAATTAGTGGCTTTCCGCCCTTATTATTTGTGAAAGGTAATCTGACCGCACTTTCAGCACAGCAAATCGCCATGGTTGGAAGTCGTTATTGCTCCGCTTATGGTGAATATTGGGCAAAATATTTTGCGACAGAACTTTCTCTTGCAGGATTGACGGTCACGAGTGGGCTTGCATTAGGTATCGATGGATTTAGTCATCAAGCGGTGGTGGATATTCAAGGGCAAACTATTGCTGTATTGGGTAGCGGATTAGGGCACATTTATCCCGCGAAACATCGCCGATTAGCCGAGCAAATTATCGAAAAATAATGGGGCGTTAGTTTCTGAATTTATTCCTACGCAGGCACCGATTGCTGAAAAACTTTCCTCGTCGTAATCGCATTATCAGCGGGCTTTCATTAGGAACATTAGTCATTGAAGCCACAGAGAAAAGCGGTTCACTCATTACCGCACGTTATGCCTTGGAACAAAATCGCGATATTTTTGCGCTGCCGGGGAATATTCAAAGTGAATACAGTCAAGGCTGCCATAAATTGATTAAGCAAGGGGCGATGTTGGTGGAAAATGTCAAAGATATTTTAGATAGCCTCAACCATAGTGTTGTTTTTTTCAGCCACCAGTACATAATACGCAAATTAATAAGCCGATAGCTCAACCACTAACAGCAACAACACCAGCTGTGGAGGCGAGTCACCCTGAACTTTATCAACATATTAGTTATACACCGATAAGCCTTGATGATTTATCTGCAGCATTGAATTTACCGGTGGATTCGCTTTTAGTACAGTTATTGGATTTGGAATTACAAGACTTAATCGTCAATGAGAATGGACTCTATAAGCGGATAGCATAAACGGGGTAGAGTAAGGAGACTATCCTGTGCTAAGATACGGTTCAGTTTTAGAAAGGAGAACCTATGTTAGCCATTATTTCCCCAGCAAAAACCTTAGATTTTGAAAGTGCGGTCAGAAATCTTCCTGTTTCTCAACCGCACTTGACGGATTATAGTGAGCAACTGATTGAAATCTGTCGTCAATTATCTCCCCAAGATCTTTCTTCTTTAATGTCGATCAGCGACAAGCTTGCGGGCTTAAATGCCGCTCGCTTTGCAGAATGGACAAAATCTCACAACGAAAAAAATTCACGCGCAGCCATTTGGGCATTCAAAGGTGATGTTTATACCGGTTTAGATGCGGATAGCTTAACTGATGAAGATGTGCACCTGCTCAACGCCATTTACGTATGCTTTTCTGGTTTATATGGCTTACTTAAACCCCTTTGATTTAATGCAACCTTACCGTTTGGAAATGGGCACGAAGTTAGCGAATCCAAAAAGGGAAAGATCTTTATGCTTTTTGGGGAAATATCATCACCAATCAGTACAACAAGCGCTTGATGAGCAAGGCGATCGTGTGTTGATCAATTTGGCTTCAGACGAGTATTATAAATCGGTGAAGGAAAGCCAATTAGAGGCACAAATTGTTAAGCCAGTTTTCTTAGATAATAAGAATGGTAAATACAAAGTGGTCAGCTTTTATGCGAAAAAAGCCCGTGGTTTAATGTGTCGTTTTATCATTCAAAATCGTTTGGAACGTGTTGAACAACTGAAAGAGTTTGATCTTGGCGGTTATTGGTTTGATTCAGCATCCTCAACTGAAAAAGAATTTGTATTTAAGCGAGATATCAATGAATAAATTCCTGGTTATATTGACCGCACTTTTACTTTCAGGTTGTGCGGCAAAAGTGAGTCAGCTTCAAATACCTGAAAAAATTGAGTATAACGGTAAAACCTATAAGCTTACCGCAAGCCAAGATTTAGATACGATTGCGCGTTACGTTTATATCGCTGAGCCGGAAACCTTGGAAAATTGGAAATCTCAAATTGAAGTATTGCTTGATCGGGATGTAACACGTTCTATTGAGCAACGTGTAGCATTACGTGAAAAAGTGTATCGTAATTTGGGTGTGCAAGATTTCAAAATTCGTGCCAATTCAACGAATCCGAAAAAGCCCGCGACAGAATTAAACGGTTATGTCATTTATGCACCAACAGAACAAAATCCGTCTTGGCAGGTGGATATTGCGAAAGGGAAAAATATTTCCCATTGTGGTTTTGTGCAATACCAATATTCCCAAAAAATGGAAATGAAAAAGTTTCAGCGCTTAAGCAAAGTAAAAATTGTGAAAAATTTACAAAAGTATCTTGTCGCAAAAGAAAGTAAAACATTACAAAAAGCGGATCTTTCTTGGAAATGTGAAAGTTATTTCAATCACTAAAATGTATAACTAGATCAAATTCAAGTAAATTTTTCAAAAAATTTTTGCTAGAGCAGAAATTATGGATAGTGTAATCTTAGCACCAATTGTTCTTAAGAATTCAAAGTAGGTAAATATGATTAAAAAAATTGCTGTATTAACCAGTGGTGGTGATGCACCAGGTATGAATGCTGCCATCCGTGGCGTTGTGCGTGCAGCACTTGCAGAAGGGCTTGATGTATTCGGCATTTATGATGGTTATCAAGGCTTATACAACAATAAAATCAAACAGTTAAACCGTTATAATGTATCAGATATTATTAACCGTGGTGGTACATTCTTAGGTTCTGCTCGTTTCCCTGAATTTAAGGATCCAGCGGTACGTGAAAAATGTGCAGAAATTTTACGTTCACATGGTATTGATGCTTTAGTTGTTATCGGTGGTGACGGTTCTTACATGGGGGCGAAATTGCTCACAGAAGAACATGGTTTCCCTTGCGTAGGTATCCCTGGCACAATTGATAACGATGTGGCTGGAACAGATTACACAATCGGTTATGAAACCGCACTACAAACAGCGGTGGATGCGATTGACCGTTTGCGTGACACTTCAAGTTCTCACCAACGTATTTCTATCGTGGAAATCATGGGTCGTCACTGTAGTGACTTAACTATTTCTGCAGGCATCGCAGGTGGTTGTGAATATATCGTGGCATCTGAAGTGGAATTTAATCGTGAGGAATTAATTCGCCAAATTGAGCGTAGTATTATTCGCGGAAAACGTCATGCGATTATTGCGATTACTGAGTTAATCACTGACGTGCATTCTCTAGCTCGTGAAATTGAAGCTCGCGTAGGTCATGAAACCCGTGCAACCGTATTAGGCCATATTCAACGTGGTGGTTCACCTTGTGCCTTCGACCGTATTTTAGCTTCACGTATGGGCGTATATGCGGTAGATATATTGCTACAAGGTAAAGGTGGCTACTGTGTGGGTATTCAGAATGAAAAATTAGTTCACCATGATATTATTGATGCAATCAACAATATGCGCCGTGAATTTAAAGCAGATTGGTTAGAAATGGCTAAACGCTTAGAATAATCTTTTAAAGGTTATTTAAAAACAAGAAATCGGGCTAAAAC
>BNJT01001052.1_pt1 | contig 48440 bp, 59 predicted proteins | sample 8540491 | NCBI WGS metagenome assembly BNJT01 (sample SAMD00202455, study PRJDB9452) | human saliva metagenome | host: Homo sapiens | reverse complement strand
TTTCTGTGTAGCGCAACGCTACATTTTTGTATTCAATCATGTTCTTCCTCAATAAGTTTTCTGTCTCTAAGAATATCCAATAGGCTACTTGCTGGATACCCCAGGACTTTTTCGATATCTGTTGAAACCCCAGCTTGTTCCCCAACTTTTATAGCTGTATAGGTACTGACCCAGGCATCGTACTCCCAAGTTTGTGCTGGCCATTTTTTCCGTGACTCATAGGCTTCTTCTACTGATTCATCTACATAGGTGATTAGTTGTTTGGTTGCTCTTGAAAGGAATGTCGCAATCTCTTCCATGGAAAGATTCTCTGGTCCTGTTAGATTTAAGGTTTGATTTTCCCATTTCTTAGCATGTAAGAGAATCTCCGCTGCAACCCTAGATGTGTCCTTACGGGTAACAGCTGACACAAGGCCACTGCCAGCAGGTCCACGAATTTCTCCATTTTCAAGCGCGATATCAATAAATAAGTCCAAGTAGAAATTATCTCTTAGAAAAGTGTAGGTGAATCCTAACTCCTTGATATAAGCTTCCGTCTGGGCATGATCTCGAGATAAGGTAAAAGTTGCCTTCCCATCTGCCCCATAAAAGGAGGTATAGACGATATGCTGCACCCCCGCTAGCTTTGCGGCATCTAAAAAACTCTTATGTTCCTTCACACGCTCTGGATTTTCCCGAGCAGAGATCATCAAGAGGACATTGATACCCTTTAAGGCCTCAACCACGTCTGGAGTATTGGCATACACTATCTTACGAATTTCCGCAGACGCATAGACTTTTGCACGCTCTGGGCTTCGTGCTAGATGGACGGAAGCGATTCCTTTCTTATCGACAAGATCAGCCACATATGCGCCTAATTCCCCTGTTACACCCGTAATTCCAATCATAAGCATTTTCCCTTCTATAGTTCATTTTCTTTAGCTTTTAGATTTGAGATAATTCGCTCTTGATAAGCCTCAAATTCTCGGATTTCTTGATCCGAAAAGCCTTGGTAGAAAATATCGCCCAGTTCCTTACTAACACGACCCCCAATTTCCTTTTGTGCCCAACCCAATTCGGTCAAACTAACAAATTTTCTCCTCTTATCTTGAGTACAAGGTTTTACAGTAACCAAGCCCTGGTCTTCTAGCTTCTTAATCATGCTGGTCAGGGTATTGTTAGCTAGTCCTGAAGCAAGGGGCGATATCCGTAGCAGTTGCTCTACCATCTTCTTTTTGCCAAAGCACTGTTAAAATTTTCCCTTGGTCACTTCTGTATTGAGCTTCTGGTTCCTTCCTCAATAGTTTTTTTGAAAGATACGCCCATTCAATAAACGAATCTGTAGAGCTTGGTAGCCCCCTATCATCTTATCCATTTTGTCTCCTTTTTTTCTTCTATATCGAACTTCATGAAATTATTGTAACTGTTTTTGTTACACATGTCAACTATTTCGATTTAGAAATAATTTTCCAAATAAAAAAATCTCCTACTCAAGGTAGAAGATCTTCACTATTTATAAACTTAGTCTGTCATGTCCGCTACTAAGGTACGATGTTCCAGTGGTAAACTGCACATAACCAACAAGAAGATAAATCCTGACTGAACCCAGAAGAGAGCCAGGTCAAAAATTCCATGTACAGCGACTACTGTAAGGAAGGAGAGATAAAGACCGATAATTGGTCGTTTACCAGACTCCTGGCTCATATCCATCATCATATGAACCGGGATAACCGAAGAAATGGATAGGAGAATGGTTCCAATTAAGCCATAACTCAAAATGGTATCAATGTAAAGACTGTGCGCGTGTTCGTGATAGGGAGCATGGATTCTCGGATAGGAATTCATATAGGTCAGTGGTCCTTCACCCCAGATCGGGTTTTGTTTAAACAAAGTCATACCCGCATTCCAGATTGAAACACGCTCCTCCATTGAAGAATCTAATGTTCCCATACGGACACCCAAATCGCTTGAGAAGAGGAAGCAAAGGCCAATCCCGAAAACTCCTATACTGAGCCAGAAGGCACGCCAGTTTTTAATGGTTGTAAAAAGATAAATAATCGCACCAGCGATGATGGCAGGAAAGGCTGTTCGATTCTGCGTAAAATTCAAACCAAATAGATTTACAAAACCTGCTAGCACACAAAAGACTTTTAACCATCTTAACTTCGTCGTTGTAAAGAGATAAAAGGCAATCATGATACAGAAACAACAGATAATTCCATAGTAATTCGGATTAAAGAAGGTTACCTCTGCACGGTTCTGGTGCCATACTTGCATATTAGGCGAAAGAAAGGCATAGTTAAATTTCTTTACAATTTGGAAATGCTCCAAAGTAGCAAAAATCGCAGAGAGCACACTACCAAACAAGATTGTCTGCAGTATCAGTCGAAAGAAAGCATGCGTCAGACGTTTCTGGTAAAAACTAAAGAAAATGAGGAAGAGAAACATCAGTAAAGATGCAACCAATCCAAGCCAGTTCTTGGCGACGATAGAGATGATACTACTGTAGGCAATAAAAAAGAGAAGTACAGGATGTTTGGCCAATCCTTTGATAATTCCCTTCATCTCTCCAGTAACAAGTAAACCTATCAAATATAAAGCAAAGAGCCCTAAGAATAAATAAAAAGGTAAAAAGATACTTATGATCATCAAATACAAAAAGAAATCTTTTTTCGAAAGCCCTCTTATCTTATCCAGTAATCCAATTGATTTCAAAACGGATCCTTTCTGTTCTGGATTTCTCCAGAAGATAAATGCTAAACTATCTTTATATTCTACCATTTTTTCCGTCATTTGGGAACAATGAACACGTTATCAAAATGAAAAAACTTTTAGGTAGGAATACAAGTATATGCACTCTGTCATAATAAGCATTACAAAAAAATTGTCGCTGGTGAAAAAGAAGTAAACTTCCTAAAAAAGGGGAAAAGCTATGGTAGAATATAAGAAAGGCGAAAATATCTACTATTGAACGACAGTAAAAAGGAAAGAAAGTATGAAATCACACCAACTAGTCTACCAAATACTAGCCAGAGAAAACGACTATGTCAGCGGAGAAAAAATTGGCGAAGAACTGAATCTAAGTCGGACATCCATATGGAAAGCAATCCAACGCCTCCAACAAGAAGGGCTCATGATTGACAGTATTAAAAATAGAGGTTACAAGCTTATCCAAGGCGATTTGATATTGCCTGATGTGATTCAAGAGAAAACCAACTTAACCATTCTCTACAAACCAGAAACAAAATCTACTCAAACTGATGCAAAAGAAGGTATTGAAGGTGGAAGCCAAGGCAATACTCTCTATCTTTCCACATGCCAAACAGCAGGACGTGGTCGCTTTCAACGTCCCTACTACTCTCCTTCTCAGGGAGGCATCTATATGTCATTGCATATTCAACCAAATCTCCCCTATGAAAAACTGCCATCCTATACACTCCTTGTAGCCGCAGCAGTCTACAAAGCCATTAAAAATCTAACCATGATAGAAGTAGATATCAAGTGGGTTAATGACATCTACTTTAAACATAAAAAAATAGCAGGTATCCTTACCGAAGCTATGACGTCCGTTGAAACAGGTTTAGTGACAGATGTCATTATCGGACTTGGAATAAATTTTTCTATTACAAATTTCCCAGACGATTTAAACGAGAAAGCAGGAAGTTTATTCACACTACCTACCCCAATTAGTCGCAATGAGTTGATTAGCGAAATATGGACTTGTTTCTACAAGACTGATCCAGATGAGCTACTTTATATCTATAAAGAGAGATCTTTAGTTCTTGGAAAAGAAGTCACCTTCCAGCTAGATGGAAAAGAGAAAAAAGGCCTTGCAAAAGAAATCTCAAACGCCGGTCAACTTAAAGTCGAACTTAAAGATAAACATACTATCTGGCTGAATAGCGGAGAAATATACCTAACGAGCTGGTAATAATAAAATCCCCCTCTTGTAAACTATGTACTGACCCCAAAAAGTTAGACAATTAATTTATCCGAAGGATTTAGTTATGTATTGCACAGGGCTAAGTCCTTTTAGTTTGACTTTGATTTGTTTGTTATTGTGGTAATCAATGTAGTTGATAATAGCTTGTTCAAGGCCTTCTAAAGACCTAAAGTTCCTCTCATAACCATAAAACATCTCAGACTTAAGAATACCGAAGAAGGACTCCATCATACCGTTATCTGGGCTGTTGCCCTTGCGTGACATAGATGCTTGAATTCCCCTACTCTCTAGGAATCGATGATAAGAATCGTGTTGGTATTGCCAGCCCTGGTCGCTGTGTAAAATGGTATTCTCATAGTGTTTCTCTGTGAAGGCCTGTTCCAACATGACTTTCACTTGTTCTAAGTTGGGCGAAGTAGAAAGATGATAAGCAATAATTTCACTGTTAAATCCATCTAAAACAGGCGATAAATAGAGTTTCTGTGTGCTATTTGGAATGGCAAATTCTGTCACATCCGTATAGCACTTTTCCATTGGCCTTGATGCTTCAAACTGGCGTTGAATGAGATTCTCTGCTTTCTTGCCAATCTCTCCTTGGTATGAAGAATACTTTCGTTTCCGACGAATCCGAGCTGTTAGACCAAGGACTTTCATCAGACGTTGGACCTTCTTATGATTCACTACAAAACCACGATTTCTTAGTTCAAGAGTAACTCTCCGATAGCCATAATTTCCTTTATGCTCACTATAAATGGTCTGAATTTCGGTTTTAAGCTCTTTATCTTTATCAAGCCCATCCAGTTGCTTCAACTGATAATAGTAAGTCGAACGAGCTAAACGTGCTGTTTCAAGAAGAAAATCTAGTCGAAATCCTCCTGAAACCATTTCTCTAACTGTCTCTGCCTTTCTCGCTCTAAGGCTTCGTCCCTTTCCTCTAACTCTTTTAACTTTTTTAGGGAGGCCACCTCAGTCCGTAAGTGTTCATTCTCCTCCTGAAGTCGCTCCAGTTCTGTCATCTCTTCCCAAGTTTTCTTTCGTTTACGTCCCATTTTAGCTGGTCTCCCTCTTGTTTTCTCAACAATAGTATACCCGTTTTTCTTGTATTGCGCCAGCCAATTTGTCAACAGCGAACGATCAAGTAAAGCATAAGCCAAAGCTACACTTCTTTGTGAACAACCTTCCAGCAGAACTTTATCAATCATTTCTTGTTTTAGTTCTGGGGAATAGTATCGATTCTTCCCCTTTTTAACGATCTCTATTCCATAACGGTCAATTAATGTCACCATGTACTTTAGACCAGCAACATCCACTCCAAATCTTTTTGAAAGCTGCTTGAAGCTTTGTCCTTGCTTTCTTAGTTCATAGATCTGAACTTTATCATCATAAGTTAACTTCATAATAAAAACACCCCAAAAGCTAGATTTTTTCTGTCTAACTTTTGGGGTGCAGTTCACTAAGAGGGGGTAAACTTATCACACAAAGACAATAAAAAAAGAGATGACACTCTTAGTTTACGGAGAATGGGGGATTCGAACCCCCGCGCCAGTTACCCGACCTAACGATTTAGCAAACCGTCCTCTTCAGCCTCTTGAGTAATTCTCCTATTAATGGGCACGAGTGGACTCGAACCACCGACCTCACGCTTATCAGGCGTGCGCTCTAACCACCTGAGCTACGCGCCCAAGTAAAAAACTTGGTATTTGAACAAAGTTCAAAGCGGGTGACGAGAATCGAACTCGCGACAACAGCTTGGAAGGCTGTAGTTTTACCACTAAACTACACCCGCATAGAAGATTAAATATGGCGCGAGACGGAATCGAACCGCCGACACATGGAGCTTCAATCCATTGCTCTACCAACTGAGCTACCGAGCCAAAATTGCGGGAGCAGGATTTGAACCTACGACCTTCGGGTTATGAGCCCGACGAGCTACCGAGCTGCTCCATCCCGCGTTAATATGAAAGGAGGATGTGGGATTCGAACCCACGCACGCTTTTACACGCCTGACGGTTTTCAAGACCGTTCCCTTCAGCCGGACTTGGGTAATCCTCCATTTTTCAATGGACCTTGTAGGGACTTGAACCTACGACCACTCGGTTATGAGCCGAGAGCTCTAACCAGCTGAGCTAAAGGTCCAACAAGATCATTATAGCGGCGAAGGGGATCGAACCCCCGACCTCCCGGGTATGAACCGGACGCTCTAGCCAGCTGAGCTACACCGCCATCAATCGGGAAGACAGGATTCGAACCTGCGACACCTTGGTCCCAAACCAAGTACTCTACCAAGCTGAGCTACTTCCCGTTTTATAAAAAAATGCACCCTAGAGGAGTCGAACCTCTAACCGCCTGATTCGTAGTCAGGTACTCTATCCAGTTGAGCTAAGGGTGCCCATTAGTATATGCCGAGGACCGGAATCGAACCGGTACGATCGTTACCAATCGCAGGATTTTTAAGTCCTGTGCGTCTGCCAGTTCCGCCACCCCGGCCTCTCTAAGCGAACGACGGGATTCAGAACCCGCGACCCCCACCTTGGCAAGGTGGTGTTCTACCACTGAACTACGTTCGCATCGACCTCTTATTCTATATAAAAAAATGCCGGCTACATGACTTGAACACGCGACCCTCTGATTACAAATCAGATGCTCTACCAACTGAGCTAAGCCGGCTAATTTCTATTATGCGGGTTAAGGGACTTGAACCCCCACGCCGTTAAGCGCCAGATCCTAAATCTGGTGCGTCTGCCAATCCGCCAAACCCGCAAATATGACCCGTACTGGGCTCAGAACCAGTGACCCATTGATTAAAAAGTCAATTGCTCTACCAACTGAGCTAACGAGTCTAAAAATAACTTCCGTTATCTTAAACGGTCCCGACGGGAATCGAACCCGCGATCTTCGCCGTGACAGGGCGACGTGATAACCGCTACACTACGGGACCTATGGGAGTTAACGGGATCGAACCGCTGACCCTCTGCTTGTAAGGCAGATGCTCTCCCAGCTGAGCTAAACTCCCAAAAAGGAAGTCTCTAAACTTCCTATTCTGCTAAGCGACTTCCATATCTCACAGGGGGCAACCCCCAACTACTTCCGGCGTTCTAGGGGCTTAACTGCTGTGTTCGGCATGGGTACAGGTGTATCTCCTAGGGCTATCGTCACTTAACTCTGAGTAATACCTACTCAAAATTGAATATCTATCAAATGTCAAGTAAAACCTCGCGCTTTCGTATCCTCAGTTACTTTGGATAAGTCCTCGAGCTATTAGTATTAGTCCGCTACATGTGTCGCCACACTTCCACTTCTAACCTATCTACCTGATCATCTCTCAGGGCTCTTACTGATATAAAATCATGGGAAATCTCATCTTGAGGTGGGTTTCACACTTAGATGCTTTCAGCGTTTATCCCTTCCCTACATAGCTACCCAGCGATGCCTTTGGCAAGACAACTGGTACACCAGCGGTAAGTCCACTCTGGTCCTCTCGTACTAGGAGCAGATCCTCTCAAATTTCCTACGCCCGCGACGGATAGGGGACCGAACTGTCTCACGACGTTCTGAACCCAGCTCGCGTGCCGCTTTAATGGGCGAACAGCCCAACCCTTGGGACCGACTACAGCCCCAGGATGCGACGAGCCGACATCGAGGTGCCAAACCTCCCCGTCGATGTGAACTCTTGGGGAGATAAGCCTGTTATCCCCAGGGTAGCTTTTATCCGTTGAGCGATGGCCCTTCCATACGGAACCACCGGATCACTAAGCCCGACTTTCGTCCCTGCTCGAGTTGTTGCTCTCGCAGTCAAGCTCCCTTATACCTTTACACTCTGCGAATGATTTCCAACCATTCTGAGGGAACCTTTGGGCGCCTCCGTTACCTTTTTAGGAGGCGACCGCCCCAGATCAAACTGCCCGTCAGACACTGTCTCCGATAGGGATCACCTATCCGGGTTAGAGTGGCCATAACACAAGGGTAGTATCCCAACAACGTCTCCTTCGAAACTGGCGTCCCGATCTCTTAGACTCCTACCTATCCTGTACATGTGGTACAGACACTCAATATCAAACTGCAGTAAAGCTCCATGGGGTCTTTCCGTCCTGTCGCGGGTAACCTGCATCTTCACAGGTACTAAAAATTTTCACCGAGTCTCTCGTTGAGACAGTGCCCAAATCATTACGCCTTTCGTGCGGGTCGGAACTTACCCGACAAGGAATTTCGCTACCTTAGGACCGTTATAGTTACGGCCGCCGTTTACTGGGGCTTCAATTCATACCTTCGCTTACGCTAAGCACTCCTCTTAACCTTCCAGCACCGGGCAGGCGTCACCCCCTATACATCATCTTACGATTTAGCAGAGAGCTGTGTTTTTGATAAACAGTTGCTTGGGCCTATTCACTGCGGCTGACTTAAAGTCAGCACCCCTTCTCCCGAAGTTACGGGGTCATTTTGCCGAGTTCCTTAACGAGAGTTCTCTCGCTCACCTGAGGCTACTCGCCTCGACTACCTGTGTCGGTTTGCGGTACGGGTAGAGTATGTTTAAACGCTAGAAGCTTTTCTTGGCAGTGTGACGTCACTAACTTCGCTACTAAACTTCGCTCCCCATCACAGCTCAATGTTATAGAACTAAGCATTTGACTCAATTCACACCTCACTGCTTAGACAGACACTTCCAATCGTCTGCTTTAGTTAGCCTACTGCGTCCCTCCATCACTACATACTCTAGTACAGGAATATCAACCTGTTGTCCATCGGATACACCTTTCGGTCTCTCCTTAGGTCCCGACTAACCCAGGGCGGACGAGCCTTCCCCTGGAAACCTTAGTCTTACGGTGGACAGGATTCTCACCTGTCTTTCGCTACTCATACCGGCATTCTCACTTCTATGCGTTCCAGCACTCCTCACGGTATACCTTCTTCACACATAGAACGCTCTCCTACCATACCTATAAAAGGTATCCACAGCTTCAGTAAATTGTTTTTAGCCCCGGTACATTTTCGGCGCAGGGTCACTCGACTAGTGAGCTATTACGCACTCTTTGAATGAATAGCTGCTTCTAAGCTAACATCCTAGTTGTCTGTGCAACCCCACATCCTTTTCCACTTAACAATTATTTTGGGACCTTAGCTGGTGGTCTGGGCTGTTTCCCTTTCGACTACGGATCTTAGCACTCGCAGTCTGACTGCCGACCATAATTCTTTGGCATTCGGAGTTTATCTGAGATTGGTAATCCGGGATGGACCCCTCACCCAAACAGTGCTCTACCTCCAAGAATCTCTAATGTCGACGCTAGCCCTAAAGCTATTTCGGAGAGAACCAGCTATCTCCAAGTTCGTTTGGAATTTCTCCGCTACCCACAAGTCATCCAAGCACTTTTCAACGTGCCCTGGTTCGAGTCCTCCAGTGCGTCTTACCGCACCTTCAACCTGCTCATGGGTAGGTCACATGGTTTTCAGGGTCTACGACATAATACTAAAGCGCCCTATTCAGACTCGGTTTCCCTGCGGCTCCGTCTCTTCAACTTAACCTCGCATCATATCGTAACTCGCCGGTTCATTCTACAAAAGGCACGCTCTCACCCATTAACGGGCTCGAACTTGTTGTAGGCACACGGTTTCAGGTTCTATTTCACTCCCTCCCGGGGTGCTTTTCACCTTTCCCTCACGGTACTGGTTCACTATCGGTCACTAGGGAGTATTTAGGGGTTGGGAGATGGTCCTCCCAGATTCCGACAGGGATTTCTCGTGTCCCGCCGTACTCAGGATTCTGCTAGGTACAAAGACTATTTTTAAATACGAGGGCTATTACTCTCTTTGGCTGATCTTCCCAAATCATTCTTCTATAGTCTTTGAGTCCACTTTGCAGTCCTACAACCCCGAAGAGTAAACTCTTCGGTTTGCCCTCCTGCCGTTTCGCTCGCCGCTACTAAGGCAATCGCTTTTGCTTTCTCTTCCTGCAGCTACTTAGATGTTTCAGTTCACTGCGTCTTCCTCCTCATATCCTTAACAGATATGGGTAACAGGTAATACCTGTTGGGTTCCCCCATTCGAAAATCCCTGGATCATCAGCTTACTTACAGCTACCCAAGGCATATCGTCGTTTTGTCACGTCCTTCTTCGGCTCCTAGTGCCAAGGCATCCACCGTGCGCCCTTATTAACTTAACCTTATTAACCTAATTTTTTTCAAAAAAATTAGAAAACTCATTAAATACTTACAGCGTTTTCGGTTTATTTTCTTGTTACTATTTGATATAGATATTCAATTTTTCAATGTGCATTACTTGGTGATCTCTCACCAATGGAGCCTAGCAGGATCGAACCGCTGACCTCCTGCGTGCAAAGCAGGCGCTCTCCCAGCTGAGCTAAGGCCCCACAAGACCTCTCAAGACTAAACAAGACCAATGCGCAGTTCCTTATCCTTAGAAAGGAGGTGATCCAGCCGCACCTTCCGATACGGCTACCTTGTTACGACTTCACCCCAATCATCTATCCCACCTTAGGCGGCTGGCTCCTAAAAGGTTACCTCACCGACTTCGGGTGTTACAAACTCTCGTGGTGTGACGGGCGGTGTGTACAAGGCCCGGGAACGTATTCACCGCGGCGTGCTGATCCGCGATTACTAGCGATTCCGACTTCATGTAGGCGAGTTGCAGCCTACAATCCGAACTGAGACTGGCTTTAAGAGATTAGCTTGCCGTCACCGGCTTGCGACTCGTTGTACCAGCCATTGTAGCACGTGTGTAGCCCAGGTCATAAGGGGCATGATGATTTGACGTCATCCCCACCTTCCTCCGGTTTATTACCGGCAGTCTCGCTAGAGTGCCCAACTAAATGATGGCAACTAACAATAGGGGTTGCGCTCGTTGCGGGACTTAACCCAACATCTCACGACACGAGCTGACGACAACCATGCACCACCTGTCACCTCTGTCCCGAAGGAAAAACTCTATCTCTAGAGCGGTCAGAGGGATGTCAAGACCTGGTAAGGTTCTTCGCGTTGCTTCGAATTAAACCACATGCTCCACCGCTTGTGCGGGCCCCCGTCAATTCCTTTGAGTTTCAACCTTGCGGTCGTACTCCCCAGGCGGAGTGCTTAATGCGTTAGCTGCGGCACTAAACCCCGGAAAGGGTCTAACACCCTAGCACTCATCGTTTACGGCGTGGACTACCAGGGTATCTAATCCTGTTTGCTCCCCACGCTTTCGAGCCTCAGCGTCAGTTACAAGCCAGAGAGCCGCTTTTCGCCACCGGTGTTCCTCCATATATCTACGCATTTCACCGCTACACATGGAATTCCACTCTCCCTCTTGCACTCAAGTTAAACAGTTTCCAAAGCGTACTATGGTTAAGCCACAGCCTTTAACTTCAGACTTATCTAACCGCCTGCGCTCGCTTTACGCCCAATAAATCCGGACAACGCTCGGGACCTACGTATTACCGCGGCTGCTGGCACGTAGTTAGCCGTCCCTTTCTGGTAAGATACCGTCACAGTGTGAACTTTCCACTCTCACACTCGTTCTTCTCTTACAACAGAGCTTTACGATCCGAAAAACCTTCTTCACTCACGCGGCGTTGCTCGGTCAGACTTCCGTCCATTGCCGAAGATTCCCTACTGCTGCCTCCCGTAGGAGTCTGGGCCGTGTCTCAGTCCCAGTGTGGCCGATCACCCTCTCAGGTCGGCTATGTATCGTTGCCTTGGTGAGCCGTTACCTCACCAACTAGCTAATACAACGCAGGTCCATCTGGTAGTGATGCAATTGCACCTTTTAATTGACTATCATGCAATAATCAATATTATGCGGTATTAGCTATCGTTTCCAATAGTTATCCCCCACTACCAGGCAGGTTACCTACGCGTTACTCACCCGTTCGCAACTCATCCAGAGAAGCAAGCTCCTCCTTCAGCGTTCTACTTGCATGTATTAGGCACGCCGCCAGCGTTCGTCCTGAGCCAGGATCAAACTCTCATTAAAAGTTTGAGTTCTCACTCATTTCTGTCACTGACAGATTTATTGTTTTTTTCATTGTTCAGTACTACAACCTCAGTTGTAGTGCCCTGCACGATGGTTCGTCTTGTTCAGTTTTTCAAAGGTCTTTGTCACTCCTTCTCTCTCAAGCGACAACTATATTAGTATATCACAGCTGCTGACCTATGTCAACACTTTTTTGAAACTTTTTTTACTTTTTTCAACCCTGCGATACACTCATAGTCCGTACGGGATTCGAACCCGTGTTACCGCCGTGAAAAGGCGGTGTCTTAACCCCTTGACCAACGGACCTGAGCTTTTCAACTCTTTCTATTATACCTACTTTTCCTACTTTGTCAAGAACTTTTTTCAGTGAATTTGATTTTTTCTTTTCTTCACTAACTTAACGACTGCTTCTGTCCGTGCAGTGTGTGGGAACATATCGACTGACTGGATATACTGGAGATCATAAACTTTTACTAGTTTAACCAAATCTCGAGCTAATGTCGATACATTGCAAGATACATAAACCATTTTTTCCGGTACATAGGTTAGGATGGTATCTAATAACTTGTCGTCTAAACCCGTCCTAGGGGGGTCGACTATCAGAGCATCGGCCCTATAGCCCTCTTGATACCAGCGGGGGATAATCTCTTCAGCTGTACCTGCTTCATAATAGGTATTGTAAAACCCCATCCTTCGAGCATTTTGCTTGGCGTCTTCAATGGCTTCTGAAATAATATCCATCCCTCTAAGGCTCTTGACCTTCTTTGCGAAGGCAAATCCAATTGTCCCGACACCACAATAAGCATCAATCAGATGATCTTCTTCGCTAACATCAAGAGCCTTAACCGCTTCACTATAGAGAATTTCGGTTTGCTCCGGATTGAGCTGATAGAAGGCACGGGGTGAGAGAGAGAACTCATAGTCGAGTACTCCTTCTTGAATGCTCTCTTGGCCCCAGATAATTTCTGTCTTCTCACCATAGATTTCACTTGTTTTTGCTGTATTTGTATTGACCGCAACTGTAACGACTTCTGGAAAATCCTTGACCAAATCTTTGACTAGTTGATTTAAATTAAGCTGGCGATTTGTGACGATGATAATCTGAACTTGTCCAGTTTTTCTTGCTCGGCGTACCATGATGGTGCGAACGCCTAGCGTTTTTCTCTCATCGGTAATGGGAATTTGATGGTAAGTAAGAAGCTCAGCTAGGCGATTCGCAATCGTCTGGGTTTCCTTATCTTGAACCAAGCAGTCTTTCAATTCTACGAGGTAATGAGAGTTTTGTGCATATAAGCCTGCTTTGACCTGATTTTTAAATTTTCGAGTCTGGAATTGTAGTTTAGCACGGTAGTACTTTGGTTCCTGCATTCCGATAGTTGGACGGATTTCATAGTTTTCATATCCTGCAGGAGCAAATTTTTTCAAGGCTTGGTGGAGCAAATCCGTTTTAAACTCTAACTGTTTATCATAGTGAAGGTGCATGATTTGGCAACCACCACATTCATTATAAATCGTACATGCTGGTACCACTCGAAATTTAGACTTCTTATTAACCTTTAGCAATTTAGCTTCAACAAAGTTGCGTTTAATAGAAGTAACCTGACAATAGATATCTTCTCCTTTGAGGGCGCCTGGCACAAAAACGAGAGTTTTCTGGTAGAAACCAATTCCCTCACCATTGATGCCCATCCGCTTGATTTTTAAAGGTATTTTTTGTTTGACTTTCAGATTCATACCCCTATCTTATCACATTTTAGGGTATAATAGTACTATGAAAATCACAAAACTTGAAAAGAAAAAACGCCTCTACCTGATGGAGCTAGATCATCAACAAATCTCATATATCACGGAGGATACCATTGTCCGTTTTATATTGTCTAAAGATAAGGTCATTAGCAAGGAAGAATTGACCGAGATTCAGAACTTTGCTCAGTTTTCTTATGGTAAGAATCTTGCTCTCTACCATCTATCCTTCAAGGCCCGTACAGAAAAAGAAGTCATAGACTATTTAGTTAAACATGAGATTGATGAGAAAACCATCCCCCAAGTCATTCAAGCTCTCAAGGAGGACAATTGGATTAATGACCATCAGTATACTTATTCCATCATCAATGCCAATCAACTCTCTGGAGATAAGGGGCCTTATGTACTCGCCCAGAAACTTGCTCAAAAAGGGATTTCCAAATCAACTATTGAAGATATTCTAAAGGATTTTGATTTTACAGAAGTCGCTCAACGTGTAGCGGATAAATTGCTCAAAAAATACACTGGAAAGCTTCCTGCTCGTGCTTTACAAGATAAGATTATTCAAAACTTGACTAACAAAGGCTTCTCCTATTCTGATGCTAAAAGTGCCTTTGATGGCTTGGATAGTCAAGTTGACCAAGAAACGACCCAGGAACTCATTTTTAAAGAGCTAGACAAACAATATGCCAAGTATGCTCGTAAATATGAAGGATACGAACTAAAGCAACGTTTGACCCAAGTTTTAGCTAGAAAAGGCTATGACTTTTCGGATATAGCCAGCGCTCTCAGAGAATATCTTTAACATTTTCGTGTAAAATTCAAAAAAATTAGACCAATTTATGATATAATAGTAAACGATAAACTTATAAATTGTAGAAAGTTGGTTAGTTATGAAACTTCCAAAAGAAGGCGACTTTATTACAATTCAAAGTTATAAGCATGATGGGAGTCTTCACCGTACTTGGCGGGACACCATGGTACTAAAAACAATAGAGAACGCCATTATCGGCGTCAACGACCACACACTTGTTACCGAAAGTGACGGTCGTCGTTGGGTGACTCGAGAACCGGCTATTGTTTACTTTCACAAAAAATATTGGTTTAATATCATTGCTATGATTCGCGATAATGGGATTTCCTACTATTGCAATATGGCTAGCCCCTACTATCTAGATGAGGAAGCCCTGAAATACATTGATTATGATTTGGATGTCAAGGTCTTCACTGATGGTGAAAAGCGTCTCTTAGACGTTGAGGAGTATGAGCGTCACAAACGCAAGATGAAGTATTCTGATGATTTAGACTATATTTTGAAAGAGCATGTTAAAATCCTTGTTGATTGGATTAACAATGGACGCGGTCCTTTCTCAGAGGCCTATGTCAACATTTGGTACAAACGCTACATAGAACTAAAGAATCGGTAAAGTTGTCAAACTGGGGTGAGAACCCTGGTTTTTTATTTGAAAAACCCAGCTTTTCAGCTGGGTTGATTTCTATATATCTAATTTAGTAACAGTAAACTTGATGTGGGAATAGTCTTTCTCAACATCCTTATCCAACAAAAAAGCCGTGGCATCCTTCTTAATCTGAACAAGATCAATGTTTTGGGCTTGAGCTGCATAGACGCATCCACAATAACATTGACGATAGATATCATACTCCTCGCACATCTCCACCGAACGCTTGTAGCCTTGATTTTTCTTGAAATCACTTGGAAGATAGTGGGTGGTATAAATCTTTTGCACATCGATCCCAATACTGTTGATTGTTTGAGAATTCTTATGGGGACTGATGGTCAAGGCTGAACCAAAGTAGTCAAAGCCCAAATCCATAGCCACTTGCGCTGTTTTGTCCAAACGGTAGTCAAAACAAACCTTGCAACGGTCGCCACCTTCTGGTTCTTCCTCTAGTCCTCTGACTAACTTACGGTATTCATTTGGTTCGTAGGGAGCTTCTAGATACTGAACCGTATTTCCTGTTCGCTCATTGAAATCACTGACAAATTTCTTGGTGACATAGGCACGCTTGTGATATTCTGCCTTGGGATGGATATTGGAATTAGCAAAATAGATGGTCACATCAGCGTATTTGGTCAGGTATTCTAGGGTATAGGTACTGCAAGGAGCACAGCAAACATGCATGAGAATAGTTGGCCGCTGCTCATTCTTTTCCCAAACCTGAACCATTTTCTGCATAACACGGTCATAATTAATCTTCTGATTGGGATTCATCTTGCTCAGAATTTCTTCTACATCAATCATGTTCTTCTCCTTTTTCTAGTCTTATTTTATCATATAAGTTAGGAGAGCTCAAATCAATTTAGAAGAGAAAAACTTAAAAGGAGGGAATGTGCTTCCCTCCTTTTGATGATTTTTAATTGTTTAGTATAGAAAGCTACATCATGCCGCCCATCATGCTTGGATCCATGGCTGGAGCTGGGGCTACTGGTTCTGGTTTATTGGCTACAACTGCTTCTGTTGTCAAGATCAAGCTGGCTACAGATGCTGCATTTTGAAGGGCAGAACGACTAACCTTAACTGGGTCGATGATTCCTTCTTCAATCATATTAACCCACTCACCAGTTGCTGCGTTGAAGCCTGTACCAAGCTCAGCATTCTTCAAGCGATCGATGACGATTGACCCTTCGAATCCTGCATTGTGAGCGATTTGACGAACAGGTTCTTCCAAGGCACGGAGAACAATATTGCGGCCTGTTGCTTCGTCTCCTGTCAATTCCAAGGCAGCAACAGCTGGAATCACGTTGGCAAGAGCTGTTCCACCACCAGCAACGATTCCTTCCTCAACGGCTGCACGAGTAGCGTTAAGGGCGTCTTCAATGCGGAGTTTCATTTCCTTCAACTCAGTTTCAGTTGCAGCACCGACCTTGATAACTGCGACACCACCTGACAATTTAGCCAAGCGTTCTTGGAGTTTTTCACGGTCGAATTCAGAAGTTGTAGTTTCGATTTGAGACTTGATAACTGCGACACGGTGGGAAATGGCTTCAGGATTTCCAGCACCTTCTACGATAACCGTGCTGTCTTTGTCCACAGTCACTCTCGCTGCTTGACCAAGCGCTTCAATCGTCGCGTCTTTCAACTCAAGACCAAGATCTTCTGTGATGACAGTTCCACCTGTCAAAATAGCGATGTCTTCCAGCATAGCTTTACGACGGTCACCAAAGCCAGGTGCCTTAACTGCTACCACGTTGAAGGTTCCACGAATCTTGTTCAAGACAAGGGTTGGAAGAGCTTCGCCGTCCACATCATCTGCAATAATCAAGAGTGGACGATTGCTTTGGAGAATGCTTTCTAGAAGTGGCAAGATTTCTTGGATATTGGAAATCTTCTTATCTGTAATCAAGATGTATGGATTTTCAAGATCAGCCACCATTTCTCGCTATCTGTCACCATGTACTGTGAAAGGTAACCACGGTCAAACTGCATTCCTTCTACAACTTCAAGTTCTGTTTCCATACCACGTGACTCTTCAATGGTGATGACTCCGTCTTTACCAACTTTTTCCATGGCTTCAGAGATGTATTCACCGACTTTTTCAGAACGAGAAGATACGGCAGCAACTTGAGCGATAGCTTCTTTATTGGCAACAGGGATGGCATTGTTTTTCAAGGCTTCTACAGCTGCAGCAACCGCTGCTTCAATCCCCCGACGAATACCGATTGGGTTGGCACCTGCTGTGACGTTCTTGATTCCTTCACGGACGATAGCTTGGGTCAAAACAGTTGCAGTTGTCGTTCCGTCACCTGCGATATCGTTGGTTTTAGAAGCGACTTCTGATACCAATTTGGCACCCATATTTTCAAAATGGTCTTCCAACTCGATTTCTTTGGCAATGGTCACACCGTCATTGGTAATCAAGGGTGAACCGAATGATTTTTCAAGAACAACGTTACGACCTTTTGGTCCCAAGGTTACTTTAACAGTGTCTGCAAGGATATCGACACCACGAACCATAGCTGAACGAGCATCAGATGAAAATTTAATTTCTTTTGACATACTTACTTTCTCCTTCTATTATTCTTCCACAATTGCCAAGATGTTAGCTTCACCTACGATGATATACTTTTCATCTCCATCTTTGACATCAATACCTACATGAGCTTCAACTAAGACACGGTCTCCAGCCTTAACACTTGGAGCGACCAAGTCGCCATTCAAGGTACGAACACCTTGTCCAGTAGCTACAACTTGGGCTGCTTTTGTTTTTTCTTGGGCTGAGCCTGCAAGGACAAAGCCTCCAACGGTTTGTTCTTTCTTCGATTTTCAAGACCACACGGTCTCCTAATGGTTTCAACATTTGCGTTCCTCCATAATGAAATAGATATCATTAGCACTCTTTATATTTGAGTGCTAATCCATAGTTCTATTGTATCACTTGGTCAGAAATAGTCAAGAAAAAAGTCTGACTTTCTCAAGATAAAAAGCCTGAGACCAACTCAGACTTTTCAATCTTTATACTCAATGAAAATCAAAGTACAAACTAGGAAGCTAGCCACAGGCTACTAAAAACACAGTTTTGAGGTTGTAGATAAGACTGACGAAGTCAGTTACCTATACCTACGGCAAGGTGAAGCTGATGTGGTTTGAAGAGATTTTCGAAGAGTATTAAAATGGCAATTCCTCCTCTTCCAAAACCAAATCTGCCAAGTCTTGACCTGCCTTATTTTCACGCATGGCACGTTGAGCTCGGCTTTCCAAAAGTTGGAATCCTGTCACGAGAACTTCTGTCACATAGTTGGTCTGGCCATTTTTCTCGTAGCGACGGGTACGTAGTTCCCCATCAACAGAAATAAGACTACCTTTGGTTGCGTAGCTTGCCAAGGTTTCTGCTAACCTGCCCCATAGTACCATATTGACAAAGTCAGCTTCACGTTCCCCATTTTGGTCTTTGTAACGACGATTCACAGCAATGGTAGCTCGCGCAACTGACTTGTCATTGTTGGTTTTGTGCAATTCTGGTGCGGCAACGATTCTTCCAATAAGGATAACTTTATTATACATATTTTCTTCCTCCTACTTATCTATTCGCAGGAAATCAAAAAAAGTTACAGAAATTTGTAACTTTTCGAGGAAAATTTTTTACTTTTTATGAATCATAAATCCTGTTGCCTGCTGATTGGCCATAATAGTCATATCTGTAATCTGCACACGACGGGGTTGGCTGGTCACATAGACTACTGTGTCTGCGATGTCTTGTGCCTGCAAGGCTTCAATTCCCTGATAGACTGTCGCAGCCCGCTCTTTGTCACCATGAAAACGTACTGTAGAAAAATCTGTTTCAACAATCCCCGGTTGAATGGTTGTCACCTTGATGTCAGTTGCGATGGTATCGATTCGAAGCCCATCTGAAAAAGTCTTGACTGCAGCCTTGGTGGCTGAATAGACCGCTGCACCCGCATAGGCGTAGATTCCCGCAGTTGACCCCATATTGATGATATGGCCTTGATTTGCTGCAACTATGGAAGGCAAGAAAGAGCGAGTGACTGCCATCAAACCTTTGACATTGGTATCCAACATGGTCAGCATATCCAACTCTTCATAGTCCTGATAGGGTGCTAATCCTAGAGCCAGTCCGGCGTTATTGACCAAGATATCAATCTGGCCTATCGTTTCTAGAATATTGGAGCAGACAGTCTTTACCATGACCATATCCGTCACATCCAGTGGAAAGGTCCAAACTGTTTGATTTGGAAAAGTTTCTGCAAACTCTGACTTGAGGGCCTCTAGTCTGTCTGTCCGTCGCCCTGTTAGGACGACATTCTCCCCTGATCCAGATAAGCACGCGCAATCGCTTCACCGATTCCTGAGGTCGCTCCTGTAATCACTACATTTTTTGCCATCTTATTTCCTTCTATCTGATTTATCAGATACTAACAACTTCCTAGGCAGTCCAGTGTTTAGCTGGGTCGAATGGAGTTCCAACAACTTGGTCTTCTGATAATTCAATAACCCCACGTTTTTGCGGAGCATTTGGCAAATTCAATTCACGAGGGCTACACATCATGCCAAAACTCTTTTCGCCACGAAGTTCGCCTGGGAAAATGAGATTTCCTTTTGGCATCATCGCTCCAGGAAGAGCTACAATAGTTTTCAAGCCAAGACGCGCATTAGGAGCCCCTGCAACAATTTGCACTGTCTTGTCACTTGCGACTGCAACTTGACAGATATTAAGGTGGTCACTATCTGGATGAGCTACCATCTCGACAATCTCACCAACAACAAACTTAGGTTCCTTATCGTTGATAATCTCTTCTATAAAACCTTCCGCCTGCAACTCTTGGTTTAAACGAGTGACTTGCTCATCTGATAAAAAGACTTGACCGCGCTCTGCAATTTCAAATAAACTTGAAATTTCAAAAATATTCCAAGCCACTGTTTCCCCATTTTCTTTGAGGAAAACACGGGCTACCTTGCCTTTGCGCTCCACGTCCAGTTTGGCATCGCCGCTATTTTTCACGATGACCATAAGGACATCACCAACATGTTCTTTATTATATGTAAAAATCATTGTTTCCTTTTTCTCCTATTTCAGTCCTGCTAAAAAGTCATTAATCTGTTCCTTGCTTTTACGATCGCGATTGACAAAACGGCCGATTTCCTTGTCCTTTTCTAGCACAACAAGGCTAGGGATCCCGTAAACATCCCAGAGTTTAGCCAGATCCAGATACTGGTCGCGGTCAACTCGAATAAAGGTGAACTCTGGATTGGTCTCCTCGATCTCTGGTAAGGCAGGATAGATATAACGACAGTCTCCGCACCAATCCGCCACAAAAAGAAAGACCTTCTTGCCATCTTGCTCGACAAAACCTGCGAGTTCTTCTATACTACCAGGAGTAATCATAAGACTTCCTCCTCATAGACCAGATCTTCATTTTCGTAGACAAAGGTATAGTGACGACCATCCTCGAAAATGACTCCTCCGACGAGTCGCTCTAGACTACTTTCGTAAACTTGAACATAGAGTGTCGCAATCTCACCCATATCTGAAAAAAGATCCCGCACGATAGCAGTTAACTCCTCTTGCGTCTTCATGAGTTTGTGATGATCTGCTGCTTTTTTGGCACCCAAAGCAAGGGCACTTAGACCAGCCACAGTCAAGCCAGTCATCCATAATTTCTTAGCTTTCATACCTTTCATTGTAACACAAAAAGGGCTTTAGGACAAATAGGGAAGCAATATCTAGACAAGGAAATCCCTTTCCCTCAATGAGAAGAGAGGACAGCTTATCCTTATTACTAAACGCCTGAATTAACAAGAATTTCATGAAGGGGTCAAAAAACCTCTGAGATTCTTCTCAAAGGTTCTGATTTTGCTAATTGCTGTTCTCAACTGCTGCAGTGACAAAGGCAGTGTAGAGTTCTTCTGGGCGGTTTGGACGACTTGACAGTTCAGGGTGATACTGACAAGCCACAAAGAATTTATTTTCAGGAATTTCCACTATTTCTACCAAACGATTGTCTGGAGAAACTCCTGAAAAGACAAAACCTGCTGCCTCAAACTGTTCACGAAAGGCATTGTTAAACTCATAACGGTGACGATGACGGCGCTGCACTACTTCTTGATTGTGATAAGCGGCTGCTGCCTTAGAACCACGTTTCAACTTAGATGGATAAAGTCCCAAACGAAGGGTTCCACCCATATCCTCAACGTCAATCTGATCACGCATGATATCAATAATAGGGTATTTTGTTTCTGGTGCAAGCTCTGCAGAATTTGCACCTTCAAGTCCTAAAACGTGACGAGCAAACTCGATACAAGTCAACTGCATTCCCAAGCAGACACCTAACATTGGAACATCATTTTCACGCGCATAGCGAATGGCTTGGATTTTCCCTTCCGTACCACGCTGGCCAAAACCACCTGGTACGATGATCCCGTCCGCATCAGACAAGAGTGCTGCTACATTCTCCGCTGTCACATCATTGGCATTGATCCAATTAATCTTCACTTCTGCGTCGTTGGCATACCCAGAGTGTTTCAAGGCTTCGACCACTGAGATATAGGCATCTTGCAACTCAACATACTTACCAACAAGGGAAATTTTAACTTGTTTTTTCAGGTTCATGACCTTGTCCACCATGGCTGACCACTCTGTCATATCCGCTGCTGGTGCATCTAGTTTCAAATGGTCACAGACAATTTGGTCCATACCTTGTGCCTGCAAATTCAGTGGAATTTGGTAAAGATGTTCAACATCCAAAGACTCGATAACAGCTTCCGGTGCTACGTCACAGAACTGTGCTAGTTTATTTTTAATGCCCTGACCAGCTGGTTTCTCGGTGCGAATGACCAACATATTTGGTTGAATCCCCAAACCACGCAATTCTTTGACAGAGTGTTGAGTCGGTTTGGTCTTCATCTCACCAGCTGCCTTGAGGTATGGAAGCAAGGTTGTATGGATGTACATGACATTATCCGCACCCACATCTGCCTTCATCTGACGAAGGGCCTCTAAAAATGGCAAGGATTCGATATCTCCAACGGTTCCACCAACCTCTGTTATAATGACATCCGAGTCGGTCGTTACAGCAGCACGCTTGATTTTTTCTTTCAAAGCATCTGTGATATGAGGAATGACTTGAACAGTTGCGCCAAGGTACTCGCCACGGCGTTCTTTACGAAGAACTTCACTGTAGATTTTACCAGTTGTCACGTTGGAATATTTGTTGAGATTGATATCGATAAAACGTTCATAGTGACCCAAGTCCAAATCCGTCTCAGCCCCATCATCTGTCACAAAGACTTCCCCGTGCTGATAAGGACTCATGGTTCCCGGATCGATATTGATATAAGGGTCAAACTTTTGAATGGTTACTTTTAGACCACGATTTTTCAAGAGACGGCCCAGACTTGCTGCGACAATCCCTTTCCCAATAGACGATACCACACCACCAGTTACAAAAATATATTTCGTAGACATAGATTCCTCTTTCTAAAATGCTCAAGGTCTTGTTAACTACGAGGGAAGATCGAAAACAAGACCCTTATGAATAACGACTTTTCAAGAAAAACTTCCTGAAAAAAAAAAATAGCTCCCTAGTAACTAGGGAGCCCCGACCTCTAAAAGAGGTGCCCGAACAATATGATACCTTAAAGCAGATCATTTGTCAACCCGAATTGGTAAAACATGAAAAAAGGAGATTGTTTTCAGAAAACCAACTAAAGATCCGCATCCAAACGGATGACCTGCTCAAGGAACAAAAAAAGGAGATCAGGCGATCTCCTCTGTGAAGTCTTTTACTCTTCTTCACTTGTTTCAGCGTCATCGTCAGAAAACTCGTCGTCTTCTTCGTTGAGATCCACGTCTTCACCCAAGTCATCAGGAGCGATTTCGTTGATCTCTGCATCGTAAGCTTCCACTTCATTTTTCTCATCATCTGGATTTTCATCATCGTATGAAAGAGCTGGATCTGCTTCGTATGCATCTTCGTCTTCTGGATCATCCGCATTGTAGTCAATAGCATCTGAATCGCCATCCATAAAGGCATTGACGCGTTTTTTCTTAGCTTTTGGTGCTACTTCATCGTCGTCACTTTCTTCAAGAGCGATGATTTCTTCGTCGATTTCGTCTACACCATACCATGAACGAAGCCCCCATTTGTTGTCTCCAAGTGAGATGAAGCTACCGTCAAAGTTCAACTCTGTGTAGAACAAAGGTAAAGCTTCGCGGATATCGCTGTTTGATGTTCCAAGGTAGTTTTGAATTTCGTTTACAAGATCGCTAAAATGCATCTCATGATCGCGACCACGAAGTTCCAAGATAGCACGCGCTACCTCAATCATAGATAGTTCACTTTTTTCTTGCCCAGCAAATACTTCTAATTCCAAAGCGTTTCTCCTCATTTTTACTACTATCGCCAGAGCAGACAGACTCTGACCTCATTTTATCACGTACTTTTTATTGTACGATAATTTTGCGGAATAGTCAAAGGTTAAATGGGAGAAAGTGACAGGACTTTTTATTTCTTTGCTACCCAGCCGATGGCATCGCTTGGTGGATTTTCGGTATCAATCCAGATAAATTCGATGCCGATTTCACCATTTTTAAATTTGGTCAATCGAATGCCGTTGATTTCCAGCTCATTGAGTCGTTGACCTGTTAAGACTTCTCGTTCTTTTAACTGGAAAACACCACGCAAAATCCAATTCCCAAGAATTTCTTGCTTATCGGTTGACTGAATCGCCTTACCGGCTTCTTGGTTGATATAAGCGTTAATTATATCACCAGAAGATAAAAAGCGTAGTTTAAAAGTTCTTTCTTCTTTAGATAGAGCTAGTTTTTTAGTTCCAGGTTCAAAGCTTCCAAATCCAGGACCAAAGAAATATAGAATAGTTACCAAGATTCAATCTCTGCTAAAGTTTTACTATCATCAGCTAATCCAATCATTGCAATTACATGATTTTTGTCATAACTAAACATAATTGATATGAGTTTTCTAATAGCATCTCTAATTTCACGAGGGGAAATCTGGTTTATATCTATGTCATAAAACGATAAACCATGCGATAGGCTATTTATCACATCTAACATTCCTTTAAATTCCTCTTCTTTCTCTTCTGAAATATTATAAAAATTTCATTAATTGAGTTATTGCAGATGAGGTTGCATACTCTAACCTATAATTACTTCTTGCATGTGATTCTAAAATCAGTCTTCCCATATTTGCAAATCTCACACAATTGTCAACTGTGCTAAGTTTACTATTACTTGTTTTAGCAAAATCATATATTGTTTTGAAATTAGCTCTGTAGTAATCACTAAAATTTTTACTCTCATGAGGTTCAACTTTTCGAATATTACTGTTTCCATGCTCATCTTTATAGATTAATGCTTTTTAAAAAGTGAGTTATTATTGAAACCAAAGCCAAAATTATGAAAAATCAATTGAAGAATGAGTTAAAATAAATACCTGAGCATTCATTGATGTCAATTTTTTTATTATTATATTTATCAACTCTGTCAAAAAATACCTATTATCTGAGTCTAGGCTAGTAATAGGGTCATCAAAAATAACGTATTCAACATTATTTTTTAAACTTTTTCCAGGCTCTAAATATAAATCATAATAAAAATGTAAAAAACCTAATAAACGCCTCTCCCCTTCACTTAAATCTTTCGTACTAATAATTATTGAAGGGTCAGTTCTATGCTTTAACAAATAATGATTTCCATCAATTTGACATTTTATATTCATCCCAATAACTCTAAATTCATAATTGAGTAAGTCTGCAAATGGCTGTAAATTCCCTGCTGACTCAACTTCCTGAATCCACTGTTTATTCTCTTCAATATATCGTTCATTAGCTCTTTGTTGTTCCTCATACTTTTGGAGTTGTTCACTAACTTCATCAATAGGATATCGCTCCAATATTTTTTGAGCGACCCAAGACTTTGCAACATTTTCAATTTCACCTAATAGAGCCTCTTGTTTAAATATCTCTTTATCAAGATTACCTATCTCCGCCTTTATATTACAAATTACTTTGTTATAATTTTCTTCAATTTCAAATGTATACGGTAAAACTAAAGAAGGATTTTCAATTTTTTCATCTATGTTATTGATAATTTCTGATATATTTGAGTTCAAAATCTCAAACCTATCATCAATGAGATGCTTAGGTTGACTAAACAAGTCATTTTTTTATTCCTTCAAGTAATATTTTATTTCTTTCTAAACTTTCAACTGCTTTAGAATATTGAGATTGTATTTTTTTTCTTGAATGCTATCATGAACTTTTTTTCATAATCAAAATGATTACCACAAAACTTACATTGGTTTATACCATCATTATGTAAATGTAACCCTTCCTTTAACCATTCCGATAAATTTTTTTGTAATTTGAAAAATCTGGCTTAATTATTTTCTGTGTGAATATATTTTTGAATTTCAGTAAGAATAATATCTATTTTTTTCTACTCGTATCAAACGTAATTTCACTTTTTTTCTTTTTTTAGATTGGTTAATTCCAACTCAATTGAATCACTAGAACTTATTTTTTTGAAAAAAATCTGCATCAATAATATCATTTTCCCATGCTTTTTAGAGCATCAATTGGATTTATCTTTGCATTTCGCTTCTGATTAATTTGTCGGGTCATTCTAAAAAGTTCACGAGCTTCAGAAAGATTATAAGCCATAAATTCAAATACTTCATTTTTTTATAATCTTCAATCTGCTTATCTATGTTCTGATTATACTGAACTAAATAGAGGTTTGCATTCTTGATATTTTCAATTGCTTCTTCAATACCAATTCTATTAGCACCAACTAATAGTTTGATTCCAGATAGTGAATCAACTGTATAAACATTATCTAATACGTAATCCGTATCAAATCTTTTTTTACTGACTCATGATTTTCTGAAATCCAGTTTGATAATGACGATTTACCACTCCCATTTGTTCCAAAAAAAATATTACATTTACGCAAGTTTTTCATCAAACGAGAAATTATGAAATGACTTTTTTTAGAAATATTTACCAATTTATCTATCATACACATTACCCTCTAATAACCAAGTTTTACTTCATTATAGCAAAAAACGTTAGCATTTGCTAACGTTTTCATAATTATTAAAACCTTATTTCACCAACTTCTTCATCTCATCAATACGCGCCACTGTCGCGTCGTACTTAGCTTGGTAGTCAGCTTGTTTGTCGCGTTCTTTTTGGACGACTTCTGGTTTGGCATTGGCTACGAAGCGTTCGTTAGAGAGCTTCTTACCGACCATGTCCAGTTCTTTTTGCCATTTAGCCAGTTCCTTGTCGAGGCGAGCTAGTTCTTCTTCGACATTGAGGAGGTCTGCCAGTGGCAGGTAGATTTCTGCTCCTGTGATGACGCTTGACATCGCGAGTTCAGGTGCAGGAATGGTTGACGCGATTTCCAAGTGTTCTGGATTTGTGAAGCGTTTGATGTAGTTGACATTGCTGTTAAAGAAGGCTTCCAAGTCGCTATCGCTAGTCTTAACAAGGATGGTGATTGGCTTGCTTGGTGCTACGTTTACTTCGGCACGCGCATTCCGAACGGCACGGATCAAGTCTTTGAGGCTTTCCACACCTGTGTGGGCAGCAAGGTCTTCAAAGGCTGGGTTGACAGTTGGGTATTCTGCTGTAACGATAGAGCCTTCTGAGATTTGTCCAAAGATTTCTTCTGTCACGAATGGCATAATTGGGTGAAGGAGACGAAGGATCTTGTCCAAAGTATAAAGGAGAACAGAACGTGTAATGACTTTCTCTTCTTCATTGTCGCTATAAAGGACTTCCTTAGTCAACTCAACATACCAGTCCGCAAACTCATCCCAGATAAAGTTGTAGAGGATGTGTCCAGCTACACCAAATTCAAACTTATCAAAGTTTTCAGTAACCTTGCCGATGGTTTCATTGAGGTTGTGGAGAATCCAGCGGTCTGTGACATTTCCAGCTTCCTTGTTGACAACTTTTTCCACATTGGCAGTTGCTTGCTCAAGGGTCAAGCCTTCATTGTTCATGAGGATGTAGCGAGAGATGTTCCAGATTTTGTTGATGAAGTTCCATGAAGCATCCATTTTCTCGTAAGAGAAGCGCACGTCTTGCCCTGGTGCAGAGCCGTTTGAGAGGAACCAACGAAGGGCATCGGCACCGTATTTTTCGATGACATCCATTGGATCAATCCCGTTTCCAAGAGATTTAGACATCTTGCGTCCTTGCTCATCGCGGATGAGACCGTGGATAAGGACATTTTGGAATGGCTGACGGCCAGTGAATTCCAAAGATTGGAAGATCATACGAGACACCCAAAAGAAGATGATGTCGTAACCTGTTACCAAGGTTGAAGTTGGGAAGTAACGTTTGAAGTCTTCTGAGTCCACATCAGGCCAGCCCATGGTTGAGAATGGCCAGAGGGCAGAGCTGAACCAAGTATCCAAGACGTCTTCGTCTTGAGTCCATCCGTCGCCTTCTGGAGCTTCTTCACCGACGTACATTTCACCCTCGGCATTGTACCAAGCAGGGATTTGGTGGCCCCACCAGAGCTGACGAGAGATAACCCAGTCGTGGACATTTTCCATCCATTGAAGGAAGGTATCGTTGAAACGAGGTGGGTAGAATTCTACCTTATCATCAGTATCTTGGTTAGCAATGGCATTTTTAGCCAATTGGTCCATCTTGACGAACCATTGCGTAGACAAGCGTGGCTCAACCACGACACCTGTACGTTCTGAGTGACCAACGCTGTGAACACGTTTTTCGATTTTAACGAGGGCACCGATTTCTTCCAACTTAGCAACGACTGCCTTACGAGCTTCAAAACGATCCATACCTGCAAATTCGAAGGCAAGCTCGTTCATGGTTCCGTCGTCGTTCATCACGTTGACTTGTGGCAAGTTGTGACGTTGACCAACCAAGAAGTCGTTTGGATCATGAGCAGGGGTGATTTTCACGACACCTGTACCAAACTCAGGGTCTGCGTGTTCGTCGGCAACGATTGGGATGAGTTTGTTAGCGATTGGAAGGATGACGTTTTGACCGATCAAATCCTTATAGCGTGGGTCTTCTGGATTGACCGCAACGGCAACGTCCCCAAACATAGTTTCAGGACGAGTGGTCGCTACTTCAAGAGCGCGTGAACCGTCTTCCAGCATGTAGTTCATGTGGTAGAAGGCACCTTCGACATCCTTGTGAATCACCTCGATATCAGAAAGGGCCGTGCGAGCAGCTGGGTCCCAGTTGATGATAAACTCACCACGGTAAATCCAGCCTTTCTTGTAGAGGTCCACAAAGACTTTACGAACGGCTTTAGACAAACCTTCATCAAGAGTGAAACGTTCACGAGAGCAGTCTACAGAGAGCCCCATCTTACCCCATTGTTCCTTGATAGTAGTGGCATATTCGTCTTTCCATTCCCAGACTTTATCTAGGAATTTCACGACCGAGGTCATAACGGCTGATGCCCTCACCACGCAAGCGCTCCTCAACCTTAGCCTGAGTCGCAATCCCCGCATGGTCCATCCCAGGAAGCCAAAGCGTATCAAAACCTTGCATGCGTTTTTGACGGATGATGATATCTTGCAAAGTCGTATCCCAAGCGTGACCAAGGTGGAGTTTCCCAGTTACGTTTGGTGGTGGAATCACGATCGAATAAGGCTTAGCCTTTTGATCGCCTGAAGGCTTGAAAACATCCGCATCAAGCCATTTTTGGTAACGACCAGCCTCAACCTCGGCTGGATTGTATTTAGGTGAAAGTTCTTTAGACATTATTTTTTTCTCCTTAATTATTTTTTTATTTACAATATTTACCAAACCAATTTTTGATAATTCAATATAAATTTCATCAATTTCTGCAAATGCTGCAAGTGGTGACATAGTATAATTTCCAGGATTATATTTGAGATCATACTTGCTTATTTTTGAAATATAATACCTAGAGTGTTTCAATTCTAATGATTCCAACTTTGATTTAATATCTACTAATGTATTATGGTTTAACTTTAAAAACAACTTGTTATAATTACCATAGAGCTCTGTGATAGCATTAAAGTATTCTTTCACTAGATCCATAGCATCAATCTTAGATGTTTTTTTCTGTTTAGTTCTATCAATTCCATTTTCAATTTTTTTCCATTTAAAGTTGGAATTTAAAAAGATAATCTAAATCAATATAGAAATCTATTGTAACAGTCTCATCATCTGGGCTAACAGCTTTTTACTTCATTTATTGGTAAGTCAATATGTTGCGAATAATTTCTCAAAGAATGACAAAATCGATAAGCAAAGTTCGTATCATACTGATAGCTTGCGAAACTATGTATACAATCAAATTCCTCACTATCCTGGGAATATTTTTGTTTGATTTGATTTTCATTAAAATCGACAAACAATTTTCCACTGGATAATAAATGAATCATGAAACGATTCACGTCTGCCTCTTCAATTTTCAATTCCTTTGACTCAAGTTTATTTTTAATACTTAAAAAAATCCGAGACATCTGAAATAAACAATTCGAACATATTCTTGATTTTTTGAAAATCCTTTTGAATCTCAAAAATTTGGTTCGAAACTGACATTATTTCCTTGGTTGGTTCAATATCTGAGATGATAAAACGTTTTTCATTGTTGTTAATTTCTAAATATGCTAGTCGCTCGATAATATCATTATCATTTAATTCAGCATACTCCACATCAATTTGACGTAACTGTTCCTCAGATAAAGAGCTTACTTCCTCTTTTACATCGCTCATCTTATTCCCTCCCACTCACTCTTCAGCAAGCCATATATAAGACTGTCACAGCGGTTTCCTTGAACATCTTTTCTGTCTCGGATGCGAGCTTCAAGAGTAAAACCAAGTTTTTCTGCGACTCGTTGACTTTGGAGATTGTGACCAAAGCAAGAGAGTTCAATTTTGTGAAGAGCAAGTTCCTTAAAAGCTAAGTCAATCAAGGCACGCGCTGCTTCTGGTACATATCCTCGGCCCCAATAGTCTGGGTGCAAGGTATAGCCAATCTCAAGAACATCATCTTCATGACGGTGATTGAAGTCAACAGAGCCGATGACCTTATCAGTCCCTTTGACGACAATTCCATAGCCAGCTGGGAGATTTTCCTTTTGATTGCGCTCAGGAAGGATATGCTCCAGATAATAAATCTCATCTTCCAAGGTCTTGACGGGGTGAAAGCCTGCTGGGTAGGCAACTTCTGGCAAACTAGCGTAGGCATGAATATCCTCGGCATCAGCTACTGTACGGACGCGCAAGACGAGCCGTTCGGTTTCTAATCGTTCAGGTAATTGTGCTTGCTCCATCTTCCTCCCTCACTTTCCATAAAAAAATGCCCCTGCCATCTACATGACAGGGACGAATGTGTTTATCCGCGGTACCACCCAATTTCGGGCAGAGCCCGCATCTTTCGTCTTTAAAATAAAAAGACAGTAATATTTCATTTTCATCCATCAGCAACCAGTTTTGACACATTTGTGGACTTCTCAGCTCCGCCACTTTCTGTAAAATGTGGGATTCAAAACACCTCTAATGGCTTTATTGTAACAAGTTTTTTACGGAAATGCAAGGGACAAGAAAGATTACTTGAACTTGATGCCGTGTTCTTTTAATTTCTTAATCGTAGCTGGGCCGATTCCTTTCAAGGAAAGAAGTTCTTTTTCAGTCCAGTTTTTGAAGTCAGAAGCTGACTTGATTCCTTCATCATAGAAAGTCTTAGCACGATCTACTGAGAGGCCACCCAAAGTAGCTGCGAAATCTTCAACTGAATTCGCCACCTTTTGAGCTTGTTCTTTGGTCGCTTCTACTGCTTGTTCCACTTTTTTAGAGACAACTTTTCCTGCTTCGCTGGCAGATTTTTCCGCATGTTTCACGACTTTCTTAGTTTCTTCTACAACCTTGGTCACTGTAGTTGAAAATGCACCTGAACGACGAAGGCTATTTCGCAATTGTTTTTTACGTTGGAGTTTCTTTGACATGATAAAATCCTTTCAATAAAAAATCCCTGTTCTGACAAGGATTTAATAAAAATATTCTATCAAGATTTTTGGAAAAAATCAAGAAAGGATATTCATTTTAATAGTTTCTCTCACCAAACAAGCCCTCTGGCAAATCATGAAATCCCTTTCCTGCTTTGAAGTTTTCAAACTTACCCAGCAAAAACTGATAAGCATCCAAGCGACTTTCGTAGCGAATCATAGCATCTTTGGCACGCTCGTCTTGGTCTTCTTCGTAGACTTTTTGACTTTCCTTGTGCGCCATGTCGTTGATCATAATCTGGGTATTAACCCAGGCCTCAAATTCCTTCATAAATTCTTGTTCGTAACTCATTACTTCTCCTTATTCTAATCCACGGAAGTAGTCCGTGTCAATCTCTCGGTAGGGCTGGATATCCTGAACATACTCTAGCACGCCTTGAAATTCTCCCTCTTCATCGTGTACCGCAGCGTAGGTGATGTGGACAAACTTGCCTCGCGACTCAGACTTGAACCACATTTCATACTTGTCCTTGACCCCTTCACGAAGACCTTTCATAACGGCCTTCACCTTTTCTAGGTACTTAGGCGGATGACATAACTCGACATTGCGCCCGACTTGGGACGGTGTCCGTTTGAAAATCATCTCATCAGCTGGCGTATTGTCATTGTAATACTGGAAAATATCGTCTTTATTGACAAAGGTAATCTCCATAGGGAGGTGATTGAGGATGAGGTTTGCCTGCTCGACCGAGAGATAGCCATTCCCAAAAGCCTGTTGACTATGGCGGTCCAGCACTGCTTCCTTTTCTTTAGGGGTAAAGGTAATGGTGAACTGACCTTCTGGTGTATCGATAACTTGCTGCACTTGACCTTCAGCCGTGTCTAGTTGAACAGGTTCCTCTGCACTCTTTTCCTCAACAAAGCGCTGACGCTCAGGCACCCATTTCTCAGACGGACGGATGATGGCATAACCATAGGCGTCACTCTCCTCCGCAATCTGAATCCAATCATCCTGAGTGAAGGACTCGAGGAGAATCATGAGAAGGATGGACTCTTCCTTGAAAATCATACTTTCAAACTCTGTCGCAAAAGCTTCAAAATCTTCTTTTACACTGCTAATCGACACTTCTGGTAGTGACTTGGCTGTCGTTAGAGCTGTTTGAAAGAGTTCTCTGATCTGGTCATCCACTCCCCACATAACTTTGGGAGGTGAATCGTGTCCATAGCGCTCCATGATAGGAAAGAAGAGCTCTTCCTTGCGCTGATAGTGGATGTCAAACTGGCCCAAAAGTCCCATTTGACGGACCAAACCCTTGCGCATCTCTGTCAGCATTTCCTCGTCTTCCATAGACTCATAGGTATCTAACAGTCTCCGAATGCGAATCAAGGCAGCACGGAGAGCCAGATTTTCATCCTTGAAGACGCGAACGGGGTGACCAGGATGCTCGGTATCCTCCACTTCGACACCCTTAACAGCGTTTTTAAAAAGATTGGCATGGACATCACAGAGCTCCATGACATCTTCAAAAGTGACACCTGAGTCTGAGTTCATCAGCTCGTGCTCCATGAGGGAAATCTCGATGGCGGACACACCTGTAAAGGTCGCATCAAAACGCTCCTGAACTGACTCAGGAGAGGCACCATTGTGCAATTCTAACAAATATCCCGTAGGATATGAATCCGTTCATCTGCCATTAGTCTAATCCAATCACTTCATAACCATTCGCTTCCAGTGTGCGGACAATCTTGTCCATAGGAGTTCCTTCGAGCTTAGAACCCTGTTTGAGCGATACTTTGCGACCGACGGTATTTCGCATAAAGGGATTAGCCAGTGGTTTAAAACCCAGCTCCACTAGAATTTCCAAGACTTCTGGATGCTTGTCCACCACTTCTGCAACGGGAATTGACACATCGATGATATTGTCCATGACGACCTCCATTGTATGTTCTAATACTCAATGAAAATCAAAGAGCAAACTAGGAAGCTAGCCGCAGGCTGTACTTAAGTACGGCAAGGTGAAGCTGACGTGGTTTGAATTTGATTTTCGAAGAGTATAAAATGATTTTACTGCTTATATTATACCATATGGGAAGAGATTAAAAAACTAGCAACGGAGTTCCTGCTAGTTTCTTTCATTTCAAGTTATTCCTTATCCTCTGGTTTTGCTAACCAGTGAGCCGTATCCATTAACTTATCTACAAGAAATAACTTCCCTAGACCAACAACAAGATTATCATCTTTTTTCATCGTTTTCATCACTTTTAAACCCTGCATCGTAAAAAAGTAATTCCCATAAGTTTTAGCTATCATTTTTATGAGACCCATCTTACTCACCTTCGATGATTTCTACCTCTTTTCGGATAATATCAACATCTTTTTGATATTGAACTTCATTGTAGTTAACTAGTTTGGACAATTCCTGTTGCAATCTTTCTCCCATCGGCTTCATGGTCGCAAAGGTTAAGCCACCAGAAATGACTCCGCCTAGGATAGGAATCACTTTCCCCATTCCTTTGGCTAAACCTCCTTTTGTCAGATTAACACCAAAAATTTTCAAAATTCTCTCTAAAATAGGATACCAGAGCGTCTTTGTCAAAGCTTTCTTATTCACTACTTTTATGACTTGTTTGGCTACTGTCACTCCACCTGATCGAAGCAGGGCACCTGCACCATTTACTCCCAGCATCACACCAAGATACAGTAAGAGTGTGTTTTTAGCATCTTCGCTCAACTCATTGCGCGATGCCCATAGATCATCAAATCCGTAAATATACCCTAGTTCTTGAGCTAGTTTAATGAGAAAGCGTAAAACTGTGCTATATCTGTTGGAATAGTGATTGCCATGGCTAGACCTCCAGGTAGACCTGCCAATACCGAAGTTCCACTGGCCAGCAAGACATTGTCCTTAATACAGGACTTTGCCACTCGATCCAAGCTTTCCTGAGGTAACAATGAAGTCGGTCCTTGTTCTAATAAGGTTGCAATATCCTTGCGGTCTAATTCCTTGGAAAATTTTTCCACCAAAAATTTCTCTCGATCAACTTTGACTACGGGAAGTTTCACCACTTGTTGCAATACTTGCATAGCTATATCTTGTTTAGCCATTTGTATCTCCATTTTTCATTCATATTATGCTTTATCATATCATACTATTTGAAATTTACAAATTTTTTAAACTGCCTTTTACAAGAGCAACATATCGATGATTAGCAAACAGACTACTCTGAAAAGAAAAAAGAGGGTCAATCCCCCTTTCTTAATTCTTATCCAGATTGCGTAGCATTTCGTCAATCTTGTTTCCATATTCGATGGATTCGTCTTTGACGAAGGTCAAATCTGGAATTTTGTACAATTTTAAATTGCGACCAAGTTCACGTTTGATGGTGCCAGTTGCTTTTTCAAGCCCGATTTGAGCTTTTTGGTTATCCGAAGCAAGGTTACTCAAAATGGTGTAGTAAACCTTGGCAACAGACAAGTCACCTAGCATCTGAACATCAGTGATGGTCACACCTTGGACACGAGGATCACGGACTTTCTTTTGCAAAATCTCATTGACTTCACGCTTAATTTCCATGCCCACACGATCCATACGGAAATGATTTGCCATGTTTCTTCCTTTCACTTTTATAATGAACCAAAAGCTAGGCCAGCAGACCTAGCTATTTTTAAACTTATTGAACTTCATTTCAAATTGAAATGAAGTTCAATTTGAAATCATCCGCTTCTTTCGCTGTGGTGAAAGTGATGGAACTGATTTATCAGTCCCATCACAGGGGATTTTTGAGACCTTAGGCTCAAAAATAAGCAATGAAACCATTGGTTTGCTTGCGTCCCTCACCACCTAAGAAAGGAGCAAAAATCTTATCTCTTGATTTCTTCCATGACGTAAGCCTCAATCACATCATCCATCTTGATATCATTGTAGCCGTCAATCATCAATCCACCTTCACGACCGTTCGTAACTTCTTTGACGTCATCTTTGTAGTGTTTCAAGCTTGCGAGTTCGCCATCATAGATAACGACGCCGTCACGGATGACACGGACTTTAGAGTCACGGGTAACCTTACCACTTGTAACCATGAATCCACCGATGGTTCCCACTTTGGACACCTTGAAGGTTTCACGGATAACCGCTTCACCGATGATTTTTTCTTCGAATTCAGGATCGAGCATCCCTTTCATAGCTTCTTCCATCTCTTCGATAACCTTGTAGATAATGCTGTGGAGACGGATTTCCACATCGTCTGCTTCTGCTTGTTGACGCGCTTGTGGTGTAGGGCGCACATTGAAACCGATGATAAAGGCATTTGAAGCTTCCGCAAGAGTCACGTCAGATTCATTGATGGCACCCACAGCTGAGTGGACGATGGTAACTTTGACACCTTCTACGTCAATCTTTTGAAGTGAGGCAGAAAGGGCTTCGACAGAACCTTGTACGTCGGCCTTGATGATAACGTTAACTGACTTGAGTTCACCAGCTTTAAGTGTATCAAAGAGGTTTTCAAGGCTGACACGTTGCGTTGCTTGACGTTGTTTCATAAGGGCACGTTTGGCACGTTCTTCACCTGCTGCACGCGCAGATTTTTCATCTTCGTAAACAGCAAAGTGGTCACCCGCCATTGGCGCTTCGTTCAAACCTGTGATAGAAACTGGTGTTGATGGTCCTGCAACCTTGACACGACGACCAAGGTCATTGGTCATGGCACGGACTCGACCGAAGGTATTTCCGACAACAATTGGGTCTTGAACATTCAAAGTACCTTGTTGAACAAGAAGGGTTGCAACCGCACCTTTTCCTTTATCCAAGCGAGCTTCGATAACCGTACCGATCGCACGAACTGTTGGGTCTGCCTTGAGTTCTTGGATTTCAGCCACAAGAAGGACCGTTTCCAAGAGTTCATCGATGTTTTGGTTGAATTTGGCTGAGATTTCAACAAATTCAGAATCTCCACCCCAAGCTGTTGACATAACCCCATGCTCTGCCAATTCACCGATAACACGTTCTGGATTGGCACCTGGTTTATCAATCTTATTGATGGCTACAATGATTGGAACGTTGGCTGCTTTTGAGTGGTTGATGGCTTCGATAGTTTGAGGCATAACACCGTCGTCTGCCGCTACGACCAAGATGGTGATATCGGTAACAGAGGCACCACGCGCACGCATCGATGTAAAGGCCGCGTGTCCTGGTGTATCAAGGAAAGTAATCTTCTTACCATTTTCAACGATTTGGTAGGCACCGATATGCTGCGTGATTCCACCTGCTTCTCCTGTTGCAACACGAGAGTTACGAAGGGTATCTAGAAGGGTTGTTTTACCATGGTCAACGTGCCCCATGATGGTCACAACTGGTGGACGCTCAACCAATTCATCTTCATTGAGATAACCATCTTCTACGAAGAAGCGCTCGATGTCCGCATTGTCCACTTCAACCTTCTGTTTGGCTTCGATACCATAATCTACCAATAGGAGTTCAATGGTGTCACCATCCAAAGATTGGTTTTGTGTGGCCATAACACCCATCATAAAGAGTTTCTTAACGATTTCAGCTGGTTCACGTTTGATACGTTTTGCGATTTCCGCAACAGTCATACCATCCGTATATTCAAATTCTGTTGGCAATTCGTGGAACTTACGCTCTGTAACAGGTTTTGGAGTCTGGTTACGGTTGTTTTGCTTGTTCCCTTTTTTATTTTTCTTGTTGTTATTCCAGTTACTATTTCTTTGATTTCTCACTTGATTCTGACTACTTCGATTCTTTTGTTGTTTTCTAGGACCATCTTCTTCGTGATCATAATCGTCACGTTCTTTGTCTGGTCGAGCTTGTTTTTACGACGTGTATCCACTGGCGCTTCTTTCGCTACAGGAGCTACTGTTACTGCTGGCTGCGTTTGTTCAGCTAGCTTGGCAGCTTCTTCAAAGATTTCCTCTGGTTCCTTGCGTTTATTAGCTTGAGCCAAGGCTTCTTTGGCAGCTTGCGATTGTTTGAAGCGCTCCTCGCTTGAGCGTGCGTACTCTGCATTTTGCTCTGCTTTTAGGGCTGCTGCACGGGCTTTAAAGTCAACACGTGGTCCAGCTGGTTTTGGCTGGAAGTCTTGTTGCTGACGGCGATTATTGCCACGATTCCCTTGACCTTGTGGTTTTTTCCCTTGGTCATTAAAACGGCGATTGTCGCGGTTTACTTGACCAGGTTTGCCACCATTACGGCCGTCATTTTTCTGACGGTTGCCGTTTTGTTGTTGGTCACGGTTGTTGCCCTTGTTTTGTTTGCGTCGCTCTGCCTGCTCTTTGGCACGCGCCTCACGCTCCGCTTTGAAGTTTCGACTTTGTGGTCTTGCGGCCACTACTTTTTTTCTTCCTTAGGAGCTGCAGATGCAGCTGGTTTACTTTCTTCCTTAGCGGCTACTGGTTTAGCTGATACAGGCTTTTTCTGCTTTCTTTTCTACACTTGCTTTTTGGTGCTGCAGGTTTTGCTTCTGCCTTAGGGGCAGGCGCAGGTTTAAAAGCTAGCTGCGATTTGTTCAGCAGCAGCTGCTTCCACGCTCGATGAGTGGCTTTTTCACATCCAAGCCCAACTCTTTTTGCACGCGCTACAACTTCTTTACTTTCTTTTTCCAAGTTCTTTTTGCGATTTCGTACAATCTTTTTCTTAGACAAATCATGTCCTCCTCTTCTATTCCATAAGAGACCTCATTTTTCTTTTGTAAATCCAGCATCTGTCACAGCCAAAAACCTTTCTCGATTTTTCCGACTGCTATGCTTTAATTCCAGTGTTGAAAACACGGTTATAACTTCTACTTGATAATAGTCACTTTTATCTTGAATTTTCTTTGTCAGATTGGGACCAGCATCCTGTGCTAGAAAGACTAGCTTGGCTTTCTGGTCTTGGATAGCCTTGACCACCAATTCCTCACCTGATATGATCCGGCCTGCTCGCTGAGCAAGTCCCAAGAGATTACTTATCTTTTGCTTATTCAAGTCCTAACTCTCTTCTTTTTACTTTGTGATCCACATAAGCGATCAACTCGTCATAAAAGCTTTCTTCCACTTCCATGTTAAAGCTACGGTTAAAGACTTTCTTCTTTTTCGCCTCTAGGGCTTCTGCATTGTCTAGCTTGATATAAGCGCCGCGGCCATTGGCCTTGCCTGTCGGATCGATAAAGACCTGTCCTTCTTTGTTCTTGACAATGCGGAGCAAATCACGCTTATCAATCACTTCATTGGATACAACAGACTTGCGCAAAGGGATTTTTCTTGTTTTCATCTTTCCCTCCTCTAGCAGCTTTTATTCTTCCGTCAATTCGTCCGCAACTGCGTAATCAACTTGACCTGCTTCTTCCATAGCTTCAAACTCACTGGCAGACTTGATATCGATACGGTAACCCGTCAAGTGAGCTGCCAAGCGAACGTTTTGCCCACGACGACCGATAGCAAGAGAAAGCTTAGTTATCAGGTACAACGACCAAGGCACGTTTGCTGTCGTTTTCATCAAAGATAACTTGGTCAACCTCTGCAGGTGCGATGGCATTGTAGATAAACTCAGCTGGATCTGCTACCCACTCGATAACGTCAATGTTCTCTTCTACAGGAATCATACGGTCGCTCTTAGCGTCGTAGCGAGCTGGGTGGAATTTGCTGGTGATTTTCTTGATATTGGCACCACCACGACCAACGATTGTCCCGATAGCGTCCACGTTTGGATTGTGGCTACGAACAGCAACCTTGGTACGGTCACCTGCTTCACGAGCTACGCTCATGATTTCAACAGTTCCATCATAAACTTCTGGAATTTCTTGCTCCATCAAACGCTTAATCATTTCTGGATGGCTACGGCTAACAAAGACGTTGACGCCACGAGGGTTGTCTTCAACCTTGTAAACATAAACTTCGATACGATCGTGAGAAGCAAAGACTTCTCCAGGGATTTGGTCTTGTTTTGACAATTGGGCTTCGATGCTGCCAAGATTGACATAGATGAAACGGTTGTCAAAGCGTTCTACCGTACCAGACATGATTTCTTGTTCATGTTCCTTGTAAGTATTATAGGTGATGGCACGTGTTTGCTTGCGCATTTTTTCCATGATGGTTTGTTTAGCAGATTGGGCTGCTACACGACCAAACTCAGCAGGTGCTTCTTCAAATTTGATTTTGTCACCAAGCTCATAGGCTGAATTAATGGCAAGGGCATCTTTCAAGCTGATTTCTAAACGGCTATCAAATACTTCATCAACAACTTCACGGACAGTATAAACTGTAAAGTCTCCTGTTTTTTCATTGAAGTCGATGGCTACGCTATCAGACTGACCATAGCGTCTGCGATAAGCGGAACGAAGCGACTCTACTACTGCGTCGATGATGTCTTCTTTTTTGATTCCCTTGTCTTCTTCCAAAATGCGGAAGGCCTCTAGCATTTCTTTACTCATGTTTTTTTCACTTTTGAATCCTCAAAAGCTATCCTTTCTTTTCTATAATTTTACTGCTAAACGTGCTTTTGATACTAAACTGTATGGAATTTGGACAGTTTTCTTACGCGTCTTGTCCATATACTCCATGGTCAACTCATCCTCTTCAAAGGCCAACAGAGTTCCTTCAAAGACTTTTTGCTTATCGATAGCTTGGTAGAGCCCGACATGGATGTATTTCCCAACCGCTCCGGCGACTGCATCCTTGGTTTTCAAAGGACGTTCCAAGCCTGGACTGGTAATTTCTAAGAAATATTGTTCTGGGAAGGGATCGGGCTTGATGGTGTCTAGGACAGGACTGATAATTTCTGTCAGGTCTGCCGTGTCGTTCAAGGTAATTCCTTCAGGTTTATCTACAAAAATACTGAGAATCATGTCACTGCCAATCTTTCCATACTCGATATCCACGAGTTCAAAAGGTGCTTGGATGACAGGTTCTACAACTTCTCTGACTAATTCTACGATTGTTGCGATTGCGTCCACCTCCTCATAAGCAAGAGGCGAAGATATTTCCCCGCCTCTCTTTCTCATATTCTAACTATCAGTATAGCACGTTTCTCAATTTATGTAAAGCATAAGCACTCAAACGGCTGGTTTTTAAGCTATTTCTTAAAATTCTGCCTCAACTCGGTAGATCACTTGACCCTTGTTGGAGAATTTTTGCTCATATTCCGTCATGACATTTCCTTCAAAATCACTGGCATGTAAGTCCAACCAAACTCCGTTCAGTTTCATCCCATACTGGGAAAAACTCACCAAGCTGTACTCAAACAAGCCACGATTGTCTGTCTTGAAATGGATTTCCCCATTCTCAGGCAAGATGCGCTTGAAGGTATCCAAGAAACTCTTGTAAGTCAGACGGCGTTTTTCATGGCGTTTTTTAGGCCAGGGATCTGAAAAGTTTAGGTAGAGACGATCAATCTCACCGTCTTCAAAGTAATCCGTCAAATCTGAACCATCTACCCACAACAACTTGATATTAGGAACTCCAACTTCTAATACCTTATCCAAGGCATAACTTAATACCGACTTTTGGATGTCAATCCCGATATAGTTGATGTCAGGGTTTTGTTTGGCCATTCCTGATACGAAGGCTCCTTTCCCACTTCCAACCTCAATATGAATAGGATGATCATTTCCAAACAAGTCTCGCCATTTCCCTTTAGCTTCCAAGGGATTGAGGACAACATACTGGGGATTAGCCTCTAGTAACTCTGTCGCCCCTTTACGATTTCTTACTCTCATCTTTTCTTTCCATACTTGTCACGGAAGACACGCAAGGCATAAATCTCCCGGTTTACATTATCTAAATCTTGATTTACAAAGTATTTGGTAATCTGGCTCAAGTAAGAATACTGGCCGTACCAATACAATTTATCTAACACTGTCTGATTGTACTTATAACCGTAATAAGTCAGCCAATCATGCCAATGTTGCTCTGGAATATAATGGCACAGCATATGCGCCACATCAAACATGCGATCCGTCAGGCGAACCGAATCCCAATCCACTAGATAAACGAGTCCACTCTCTGTCTCAATCCAATTACTATGGCGAAGATCCCCATGCACAATCGTTGCATGATCTTCCCTAAAACCTGGAACCGTCCTGCGCAAATCATCAATCACCGAATTTAAGTACTGATGTCGTTTCAAGACTTCAGGCGCTTCTTGCTTCCAAGACTGCAACAAGTCTACTGGCGTCTCCATGGTATATCCCAAACGGCTCAACTGCTTCATCAAGGGACGTGAGCGGTGGAGACGCGTCAAGATATTGATGATTTGCTTACGATTCATGTCGTGCGGGGTCAAGATTTTGCCCGTCAACCATTCTTGGGCACACATATCACGACCATCCGCTAAACGACGAGTCCATAGTAATTGAGGAGCGATTTGTTCTCTGGCTAGGCCAGGTAGGATTGGAGAGGTGTTCATTTTTACAAAGACGCGCTTCCCATCAGGATAGCTTCCCATATAAGCCTTGCCACTCTTCCCAGGTATAGGGGTCAGCGTTAGCTCATTATCACCCAAGTCCATTTCTTTCCTCCGTATAAAGTTTCCTTACTATTCTACTAGTTTTTGGTCTATTCGTCAACCGCTTCACACCCGATTCCCAAAGAAAAGCATCTCAATTGGCTCAAGATATCATTATAGCTTAAAGAAGGCAAGCACCGTCTTCTGCTTACCTTTTCATGATTTTTAGAAATAAGTTAAAAGTGGCAAACTGTTGTAAGACATGTGGACTAGAGTAGAAACCCACAAATTTTGGCTCTTTTTGTAAGCAAAGCCCAGCAACAAGCCCCCAAGTAGATAATAGAAAAACGAAGGCACATCATAAGGTTCATGCATGAAAGAAAAGAGAGAGGAAGTCAGTACAAGCCCTAACCAAGAATTTTCAAATATAGCCCCCTGAAGAAGTCCTCTGAACATGAGTTCCTCCTGGATTGGTCCCAAAACTGTAACACTTACAATAAAGGAAAGCGGAAGTCCTTTACTCGTTTCCTCAAGGTGTTGAGCCGAGGCACCAGAAGCAACTGAGAAAAAGCATGATAGCCTATATTTACCAGCACCGTGAGAAGAAAGATTCCAATGAACAGCAAGAGTTGTTTCTTGCTTAAAATCCCAAAAGAAATCATATCAAACCATCTCGCATAGCCAAAACTAAGGAAAAGCAAGAGACTCTTTATAATAATGAATGTGCACTGGTGTTGAAAATAATCCCCTTGATTAATGGAATAACTCGCTGCACCAACGATTGCAAATACTAAAAATCCAAAAAACAAGGCATGACACTTATTGAGAATGGTCATAAAGCTATCCTCCTCAACAAACAAACTCTCCTACAAGTCATCCTTTAGCTCTAGTCTTTCCAAAACAAACCATTTTAGTAACCAAAATCCGATAACATAACCAGCTCCTAAGAATATAGCCATAAAAGCTAACATGGGATTCAGGGAAGAAAAGACCGCCGCAGATACAAAGGTTAACACAAAAACATTAAAGGCAATGGTGTCAGAAGCCAAGACTAGAATATAAGGTGTCAACCAGTCTAAAGTTTTTGAATCTAGAAAAAATAAGTGTTTATACATGATGAACTCCTCTATGGCTAAAAGTAAACCTTTTGGTTTTTTCACCCCAAGATCCTATGTAGAAAAGTGAGCAAAAATGGTAAGTTTGCGATGATATTATTAACAATATGAATCGCATAAGAAGGATAGATACTCTTCGTATAACGTGTCAGACAAGCAAATAGAAAGCCTACTGTCGTATAGACAAAAATATCTGCGAGACTTGGCAAGCTAGAAAAGTGAGGCAAGGAAAATAGGAGTGAAGGAAAGAGAAGATCCAGCCCCCATCTCGAATTCTTAAAGAAGGCATGCTGAAGCAGTCCTCTACACACCAATTCTTCCATCAGAGGTCCTAGTACGATTAAAGTTAGGTAAACACCGAACTCCGCAAAATTGGTCTCACTATAGGCAATAAATAAATTCCAACCTTCGTTTGTTCCCTGAACGTGTTTAGCTGTCAGATAGTTAAAGCATATCAGCACGACAGCTACTAACACCGTCAGAACAGAATAGCTCAACCACTTTTTCCTAGGGATGCGAAAGAGATAAGCATGGCCCGACCTGACCAAAATCCAAACCATCAAGCCGATAAAGAGAACACTGATGATGTTTCGGATCCAGATAATATTTCCTACCCAAGACGAGAACTCCCAATAATTGCTCCAAAATTGGGTTGTCCAAAATAATCCAAAAAACAAAAACAAATAAGAAAGAATTGCACTCGTTTTGAAAAGAATAGAGTGTTTTTTCATAGAAATCCCCCTACTATTTACAAGACAACGACTAGCCTAATACCTCCCCTTGCCGGGCTCTACTGCTGCAAGATTAAGAGGACGGTTTGCTCTTTTTAAGACTAACCCGACTACTAGATAATAGATATATTAAGGCATTAAAGATAATGAAAATATGCCCGTAAAATAAAATCAACTTCGCATCCAAACCAAGATAAAGTTTGGCCATCACAAAGATAAGCAAAAGAATTTGAAACCATATCGTTTTTCCAAAAATAAATTTAAAACGGTTTTGAATGTCTGCCTCCTTGATTTGTACCGTCAACCCTTTATTGGTAAGAAGAAAAATCCCTGCTTCAAACAAGGCACTGTAGAGAACAAGCCACCCAATTGATACATTAGAGATTTGTAAAAATGTTCCTAAAAGAATATCCAAAATACTACTCAAGAAAATAACAAGAAATAATCTATATTTCATATTAAATACCTCCATTCACTTATTTCACGGACAGTTTAATAGAGCCTTCTAATAAAAGATTCTGTCAGAAGAGGAAGGCAAGCTACTTTTTATAATACTTCAATCCCCAAATGAGCAGAAGCATGATGATCAAGCAGAGAATAGCGCCAATATAGGCAATTAATTGTTGATAGAATTCTCCTGCTGTTATACCTCTATACAAACAGATAATAGACATAAAACCTGTCAAGCCGATGAACATGACTTGATTGGTTCTAGGACTAACCAAATCATCATCTTCAAACTCTCTTATCCTCATTTCCCTAGTGAGGTAAACAGTAACCAAAATCGAAGCCAAGTTAATAACCACTAAAAGAAATTGGAAAACCAAGGAAAAATTTAAAAACTGACGAGATAGAAATAGATAAGTAGAGACAAGCAGGGGAAACTGCCCTAGGAACAATCTCGTAAGAAAAATGTTCCGTTTTTTAGCAAGAAAAGTTTTCATTTTTTTGCTCCTTTCTTTTTAGTTAAAGCAAAATAGATCATAACTGCAATCAGATAGGCTATGGTATAAAATAGATGATACCAAATACTCTCCCTAAGCGGATAAAGAAAGATGGACATGATTAAATACAAGACGAAAATGATAAGTATTTTTTTCTTCATAAGATTTCCTCCTAAATGTGTGCTTAATCTTAGATAAGCTACACCCTTTACACTCCTAGTATAGCACTCCTTTTGAGCTTAATTCACCCAAATCATGAATGGTCATCGAAATTTCCTAAATTGTAAAACAATTAAAAAAAGCAAGCATGAAAAACATACTTTCCCCAAGGGAATTTAGCAACGTAAAGACCTAAAATCAAAAGCTACTCACCCTCACTTCTGTCTGTTCTGATATATTCTCATGATTGCAACAAAGATACCAGCTGTCCCAACTGCCAAAACGAGAAGGGTAATGATAATGTTGAGGATTTCAGGCATACTCCCTATTCTGTTGATAAGACGGAGTAGAGATATAACTGCCAACTGAATCAGGAGTATTGATTCTACATTTACTAATGAAGTCAGTTGATTTTCAACCGCATATAAAAAGGCTGGTAGCAAGACACAGGATATAGCAATCACAAACAGATTGCTCCCCGTTTCTTCTCCCTTGTTCACCACGGAAATCATGAGAAGATTCGATGATATGACCAACGTAGAACAGATGATAAAAAAGGATTTCTTATTCATATAGGATACCTCATATACTATGGCATTTTAATTGATGACTGCAGGCAGTACTTCTTTTCACAAGTTTTCTAATCATCAACTGACGTCGAGTGAATTGTCAAAACCTGACGAAAGACTTGATTTTGGCAGGTGGTATTGAGACTAGCATTGGGATAACTTTCCACTATCTTCATAACGGTATAAAGACCAACTCCTCTCTCCTCCCCCTTTAGAACTAACTCCAAAAGAGAAGATTTCAGAAACATCTATGCCCTCTTCTTTGATGGAGTTTTCAATGATAAAGGTCTCCTGTGCCCCATTTTTAAAAAAGGCAATTGAAACGTGAGGTTGACTGGCCTCTGCACTAGCTTCAATAGCATTGTCACAAAGGATAGACACAATGGTTAGAAAATCAAGTAGGCTCATACCCTCAACTTGAATCTCCTCAGGAACCTCGACATTAAAGACAATATCCTTTTCTCTTGCTTTTATAAATTTTCCTGCGAGGAGACTTTTGAGGGCACGATCCCGAATATTCACCAATCTACCAAGGTCATATTTGTTGTCCTGCAATTTTTCACTAGAATCCTTCAAGACGAAGTCGTAGATCTCTTTTATCTGCTCCATATCCTCCTCTTCAATGCCCAGACGTAAGCTGGTTAAGAGGTTGGTGTAATCATGACGAAAGCTCCGAACTTCCTTATAAAGCTCCTCTATATGCCGACTATACCGCTCCATATCTCTGTAGCGTAAGGTCTGCTCTTGGTTCAGTTTCTCCTGAAGTTTTTCCTTCAAGTAGGTATCCAATTTCTTGACAACCCCCATAAAAAAAAGCAAGTAAAACACTAGGATCAGATGACGAACAGTCGTTGATTGGATACCTTGCTCATATTCAAAGTAAGACAGACTTTGTATCACCAAATAGTAAGCCCCCATTATCCAGTTAATCTTAGTCAGGGACTTTTGAAAATCTTTATCTAGAATCTCCCTTCTCAAGCTAGTGAAATCATAGTCTAACCATTTCAAAAAGGCTAGAGAAACAAAGCAAATGAAAATTTTTATAAATAACCAAATAAAAGAGCGGTCATCATACACCTGCCCTTGCTCCAAAAATGGAAGCACAAAATAGGAGACTCCTCTATAAAAGAGATTCACCAATATCATTGGAAAGAGACCATAAAATAGAAGGAGTTTTTTAGGAAACCCTCTTAAAAACAAGAAAGATAAACCGATGCCGTACAAGGGTTCCACAAAATAAGATAGGTAATTATTTCCTACTATATAGCTAATCGTTACAAAAACAACTGCCAACAGTATCTTAAAAAGAAAGGCCTTAAAAACTCTCTCCAGAGTCAGAACAATTCCATCTACCTTAAAAAATATAAACAATTCCAATCCAGATATCAAAAACGCATATACTATCTTCCAAACTAATTCCATTCCATCACCTCACTCAGTGTAAGTTATTGATAGCCTCAGACACTTCCCTAACCTTATAACGCGCGATTAGACAGCTTCCACCATTGGGAAAGTAAAGCAGTTTTTCTTTCTTATCCAAATGCACTACATTGGCTGGATTGATGAGAAAAGAACGATGACACTGCAAGAGACGAGGCTCCTGCTTGAGAACCTCCTCTAGACTCGCCGTAAATTCCAGCCTATCCGTCTTGGTATAGAGAATAACACGATGGGGTCTTGGGGACGTTTCGAGATAGTAAACCTCTTTAAAAGGATACTGGAATTGAGCAAATTTTGATTTAAAGTAAAAGCAATCTTCCGCCAGGCTTTTGCTGTCTTGACTATCGGCATAGAGAAGAGCTGTCTCGATACGAGATTCAAACTCCTCTGCCGACAAAGCCTTATCAATGTAGTCCAAAGCTGACACTTGGTAGCGAAAGGACAGGGGCATAAACTCTGAGTGAGTTGTCACAAAGACGATCAGGGCATAAGGATCTCGATCCCGAATCTTTCTTGCCACTTCTAGGCCTTTCATCTCCTCATTTCGAATCTCAATGTCCAAAAAGAAAAGCTGATGTGCTCCCTTCTCATGCACCTCTGCCAGAAGTTGGTCTGGCTTGCCAAAGACTTCAAAAGAGCTGGGAATGATATGATGTTCTTTCAAAAGTTTCTCAATCGTCGTTTCAATCCTAGTCTGTTGGGAAAAATCATCTTCTAAAACAAATATTCTCATCTTCTTACTCTCCTTCTTTCAACCATTTTTGGCGAATGTCTCTATAGCGACGTCTGGCATACTGAACAGCATATCGACCTTCTTCTCCAAGAAAGAGGGTCTTTGATTGGATATCCATGGATTTTAGCCGTTCAAGGTTAACCAGACAATTTCGATGACATCTCGTCAAGGTTTCTCCATATTGTTTCTCAAGATTGCTTAAATTTTGAAATAGATCAAAGCTAGCGTTTTCTGTAACAATCTGCACGGTATGGGCTTTGTTTGGATGCGTTTGGATATAGTAGATATCCTCTATGTTTAATTTGAAAATTTCTTTCTCTTTTTGGATGATAATGTAGTTCATGGATAAAACCTCCTAAAAAGAGGATAGCATAAGTCTAGAAACTATTTTTCACCAAATCCTAAACGGTTCTCAAAAATTCCTAAAGTGTCGAAGTATTCTAAAAAATATATATGATAACCTTACAATTATTTTATCATAAAAATCCTGCAATTACCATTCAGGAAATTTCAATGACAATTAAAGATTTGAAGGTAAAAAAAGAGTTAAAGGTGATAAGCTCTAATTATAAAAAGAAAATCACTTGAAACAACTTTAAAACCAGCAGAAAGGAGGAATTCTCATGACGGTTACAGACCCAATCAAAAGAGCTCAGACTTTGATTACTGACTTAAACAAAGCCTACCAAGTCTGCAGACAGGCAACAGCTGACGATGTCCGCTTTCAGGAGCAGCTGGACAATATCCTTGACTTTCTCTCTAAAACTGAGACAGTGGATAATCGATTCTTGATTGAGCTGGAAAAATTTTACCAGACTTCCAGTCTTCTCCTGGGTCTCAGCGCTCTCAATCCAGATACTCCTACTCGCGCCGCTTGGCGGGCCTATGACCGTTTCCACTTTGACCAAGTCAAAACCAAGCTAAGTCTCTACGGACCAACTATTATCTTGTAGAAAATAAAAGAAGCTGAGACAGAACTCAACTTCTTTTTTAGTGTCCTATAAGTAAGATTAATCCTGTATCTGACGTTTTACCTGATAAGGCAAATACAAGACTTGTAAAACCAGTCCAGCTCCAAGCAGGGCTAGAAGGGCTAGTTTTTTTCTTGGAAGGTAATCAAACCAACTATCAGTTGAACCATTAAAAACAAAACCTGTCAATTCTCGGATAACTTCCTGTAGTCCCTTCTCTTTTTCACCCTTTTCTAGTGGGAAAA
>BNJT01002056.1_pt1 | contig 48452 bp, 66 predicted proteins | sample 8540491 | NCBI WGS metagenome assembly BNJT01 (sample SAMD00202455, study PRJDB9452) | human saliva metagenome | host: Homo sapiens | reverse complement strand
TGGTGCATCTTTATCAGACCAGTCAACTTCTGGTGATAATGTAACCTTGTCCAGTGGCACAGACTCGACTGGGTATAAGCCATCAAGACCACCAAGCCCTTCCTAGTCGGTTCTTTTTGGCAAAGCTTGATGATGCAATAGTTGGACAGCTCAACACGTTCTACTGCTGTAATAGCCTTACTTGCTCTTGCCAGTTTGATAGCGGAATTTAGTCCTTGGAGACAGGGTTTGTTTGTTGCCGTAATGTTGATCTCCATAAGCAATTTGATGAATTATACATCTGCAGAAACAGTTTTATTGTCCGCTTCGTAATCTGCAAAATCCAAAATACGCTCTGCAAAAAGTAAACTCATTTTCAAGTGCAGAAAAATCAACCGCCTTAAATTTAAGGTGGTTGACAGGTCTGGAGCTATAAACGTCGATCTGCACCATAAAATCATCTAAATCCCGTCCTCAACGCAAATTCGGTGTTACATCGGGGAATTGATAAACGATTACAGGGTACTCTTTGTTTGTGTCTGGGATATACCTTAAAACGCCCGAAACCAATAAGCAAGGGCGTTAGAGCTTATTTTGAATCTGTTTGCTAGCCTCCTTGAGGATTTCGTCTCGCAAGTTGATAATTTCTGAGGTTGCATTATCTTTTCGTGTAATGCCGTGCACATAAATGGTCTAGCTGGCATTTGCTATTCTAAACTCAACAAAACGCCAGTAAAACAGGGTCTCTAGGATTAAAGGCACCAGATTTACCGGTTTTGCTAAATTTTAAGACTGCTTTGTGCTGGGTCCTTTAACCATACATAAGTTTGAGTTTCCTCTTACCAACCTTAGTTCAGGACTGGATAGCTTTTTTCCAAGTTCAGCTTTTACGATAAGGCGTACTCTCTTTAAGCACAGGTGCATTTGCTCTCGCTTTATCTGGATAATCGCACCTGCCGCATTACTTTTACTGCAATCCGATTTACGAGGTTTTCTTGCCTGGCCCTTTGCATCGCCTGTTGGGCTATGTGACAATCCTTCGATTTTTACGGTCAAACTACCCATTTAGCACCTCTTTACACATTAACTGTAGAGATATTTCGCTCTTGGGTGTTTGCAGGCGAAGCAAAATCTCAAAAAAGTAGCTTACCAAATTTGACACATTGTTGGCTTAATGCCGTCAAGTGACGTAGCCAGATTTGAGTGGTAACTTCGGATTACGCCACTGCGCCGGTATTCGCGGCCAGATAAAGGGTGGAATATCAGCAGCTAAACGGTCGCAACGTTCTTCCAGCTTGCCACCCGGTGCGCCGTCGTTGGCCTCATTGACCTGTCGCTGGATAGTGATGCGGTGCCGTAGTTTACCGCGTTCATTCCCCTCCTAAACCGATATATGTATAACAAACAATCATCTTAATTGTTGGTGGCAATCAGATTAAATTGCGTTTGACTTAACTCATTCATACCACTTCGATTTTTCGTACGGGTAAGAGACAAGCATTAAGATTGCAATCTTTAATCCGCCGTAATTTCTAGCGCATTTGGCATTTTCAGAGGTAGCTCTGCCAGCCGCTTGCGATTAGTATAGTTTTCAATCGTGGCTTTAGGCTGATTGCAATAACACATCTAATAATCATCCTCATCATCACTATCAATCCATTGCATTTTTAATTTCGTCCAAGCGTGATATCCATTTATCCCCAGCATAAAATGCGGCCATTTCTGGCCGCACCTTTCAATGTTACCTGTTAATGCTTTAATAGCCGACGTGTCCTCAAGCACGCAGTCAAATCGGTGAAACGCCAGGAAGCCCTTGGTCCGAACTCTGCGTAACGCTCAACTAAACGACGCAATGTCGCCTGAGCCGCGGCGAATGATAAAGCAGCTAAAATCACCGAAGTAAGCAAATTTCTTGCTCGCGCCAATATCATCAATGCGCTTGGTCGATTACATATTGCTGACCTAAGATGATTTGCTGGCGCACCGCAACCTCAGGTAACCACAATGGGCGTTTGGCCATCAACCATCTCTTTTAACGCGCGAGGTGTATCGTTAAATGCTAAGGCGTGTAGTGCCTGTATTGCGATAAGCTGGGTCAACTGGTGGATTAAGGCATTTAAATCTTGCCAAGATACCGCTGCTGCAGCTGCTTGTGTGTTGTTCCTGTGACCGAGGCCTGTAAGCCTTTCGGTTGTGCTGGCGATGCCTAAGCCTGTGTACCTTAGATAAGAGATGTTCCTTCTGCACGACCGATACGCTTCGCTGCGGTAAAACGCAAAATGCCTCAATATCTACGCCTGAATCTTGCCAACAATTCGACAGATACACGAATGATTTTTGATGAGAGTTTTCGCACCAAGTTCAGCAGAGCCGAAATCTACATCTTGCTCAGTTGCTGCGTTTTTCGCCGACCAATTCGCCTTCTTCGGTTGTGCCGTCTGCGGTTGCCACATAATCGGATGACCATCTGCCGTATTGAGAATTTGAGCGACTGACGAAGAAATACCGCCGCAAACTTTCATTTTTTCAACAATACGAGCCTGCATTTCTTTGGTACGGTGCCAGCCGCCTTTGTTATCAGTGCCAGCACAGGCGCGTAAGCTCAGCTGTAATTTAGCTGTCTTCTTGTGTAAGCTCGCCAGTCGCGACGTAGAATGAGTTAAATGGCGGGGCGTTTCGCATCTACGCCAATTACTGGTTCAGCCAGCTTCGACTTGGCGCGCTCTTCGACGAATAGCATCAGTTGAGCGCAATGATTCCTCGCGCTCGATTTGTGATTCAACACCGTTCAATTCGTGCTTCATTGAGTCCATTTAGAGCGCTGTTCATCGCTCCATGTTTTCTCCTTAATTTCATCATTCAATTGGCGCATTGCCCCTGCGATATTTCAGCGTTTTCTTACAACTCATGTAATTTAGCCGCGCCAGTTTTTCCTCTTTTTAAAATGAAAGCCGCAATATGCGGCTCGTACTGTTAAAACTTATCTATTTGGCGTAATTAAGCAAAAAGCTGGATCCTTTTGTGAAACTTTAGCAATAATTGCACGCCCAGAATCTCTAGCTTCTTTCCACCTCAAGAGGCGGATTGTTAGGTTTGCTTCTTGGTATGCTGGTTTGGATGATTTGCACTGAGCTGACATCAGCAAAGCCGTGAGATTTTATGGATTTCTTGGTTACAACACCATCTTCATTTTCATGCACTCATCGCCATTTCATGGCAACTTTAAACGCAAAAGATGATTGGTATATCTCCACGCTTAAGCGGTGCAATGACTAAGTCACGAATAGGTTTGAGTTATCTGGCGCGATAATGTCGTATTTTAAGCCCTGTATCATCAGCTGATAAACTCAGGTGCCAGCCTTGCTTCGTCCTAGGATAAAATTAGGGTCATGGTTAAATAACCCACGCACATCATCTTCAAGCACATCATCAAACGCGCCTGTGATAATTTCCGAAAGCCCCATCACTTCGATTTTGTCTAAAAACCAGACCACAACCGATGATGTGTGGGTTCCATCATCTCAATTTTCTGCTCGCACTTCGCCAGCATAAGGCGCTTTCACCATCCTCATTTCAAATTTCTCCGTTTGGTTGTTTTCTGCTTGTTTTGCTGCGTTGCGCCACCAGCATTCGTCCAGCCCCTCAACTGGGTTCATATCTTCTAGTTGACGACTTCATTCGCGACATCCAGCCGTCTGTGATAGCGTTATGATAAAAGTTGCACGCTCTCCGGCCGTACCACACTTATAAATACCAACAGATTAAATTTCACAGTAACGACTTTGCGTTCTGCAGTGGTAAAGATTTTACGATTTAACTCTTGCTCCCAATTAACAACCCACGGCATAACGCTGTATCGGATAGCTGGATAGTCTGCTCCGAAATATTCAGAAATGTCGCCCGCTCAAGTCGTTTAATCGTGAGCAGGAACATTAAAATCGCCACTTCGAGCGGTTAAGTTTCATCATTGACAATAATTCCAGTATCAACTGGTGATACTGTCAACGCCATTAAGTTCTGCTGGTGGTAAAGATTGTTTTATTTTCTTCGCTGCGTAGTTTATCTTGCGCGGTTTGCCACATTTTTTAAGGACGCGGCTACTGTTTAATGGGTTTTGACCGATAAAATGCCCGCTGGGCGGCATTGCCGCCAAAATCGCCTGGCAAATTTACGAGCATCTAAGCCAAGACCAATGGTTTGGCGACTGCGTCTGGATAACTGACTCCCGTCTTAATCGACGGGCCAAGCGACGATGTGAATCATGTCATCAGGCGTGATATAGCAATATTTTGTCATCTGTCGTAATATGCGTAAACATGATACCATTTTAAGCAGCTGCACTTTCCAGGAATCTGGGAGCTCGGCGTACGCAGCACCATTATGGTTTCGCACGATATGGATATAAGCATTACTGTAAAAGCAAACCGAGCTTCGCATATTCCGCATTTTGTATGATGTCTGCCAAAAGAATTTGGGCTGTCATGCAACAGAATAATAAGCTGGGTGAAGTTTTGGTTTCCACCTTGTCATATTTTACGTTTAACGTGCAGCAGCGGTTGACTGGCGACGATAGTACATACCTGGCATAAACTGCACTGAAACCATCGCTAAATCAGGGCTAACGGCTTTTGTTGGTTGCGCCGAATAAATCCTCGCCGTGACTCACTACTTAATGGCGCTGGATTTCAAGAGATCGAGCGTTAAACAAATTGGCCAAAAATCATTGTTATTTACCTCTCGATGCGATAATAGCCAGCAGCAGTAGCGAGAGACCCGCTACACATAAGCGTAACATCTGCGCCATATTTAAGGTAAACACCTTGGCGATAGCCCAAAGCCAGTTAAGCCGAGCAAATCTAAAATTAAATTTCTCATGGTGTTAAAAACCTCATCAGGGAAAGTATCCTCGATGTTAAGCATAATCGACCGATAGCCATCATTAAGGCAACTGCACCATCAATTTTATTTCTGGTATTTCTTTAATGGAACTTTTCATCATCATTACCTGGCACAGTCTTACCAACCACATTACCGATACACCATGTCATAATCAGGTTTGCCGTCATGGTGAAAACATTACGACTCAATCGCTGTGGACATATCGGGTCCTGATAGGTTGGTGTAGTTGCGGAATGTGGTGATTGGGTTTAAGCCTTCGTCTGCCAGATTGCGTGTTACGCCATAAACGTTGGGTCAATCGCTACGCAAAGACTTAATTTCTTGGTTGGTGTCTTCGATAACCTCTTCGATTTCTCGATAATCCCGCCCGCACCGTCGGTTGCGGTTAGAGTAATCCGCTGTTTACCCATTTTTTGATGTTATCAACTACCCTTTAATGCGGTCATCTGTGTGTTGTAAACCGTATCTTCTGGGACAAAATTCTGGCGCTATACAGTAATAATGCGTTTACCATCAATAATTCAGGTAAACACTTTAACAAGAGTTCATATCAGGTTTTCTCGCCATATTAAATAAACTGTATCGTCACCTTGAAATTCACTTGTGTGAGATACTCATCTTTGCAATTTTCCCAACTAACCATATTAAAAAGTGGCTCTCTTTGGCTGACACATACATATCTAAATGCGTTTAGTTTTAAAAAGTATTGGTTATTGGCGAGGCATTGAGCTGATCGCTTTGCTTTTGTTGACTACAGATAATCACCATAAACAGACACATCAAGAAGTTAGGGATTTGTTCTGCGTAGAACGCTTTTCGTCCGTCCAATCATCATCCTCATCAATGGTGTAGATGATGCCGAATAGCTCATCGTTAGGGATTGCTCCGTTGGTAGCTTTTGCCGATCTCACCACGCCGTTTGTCGTAGCAGGGCCCCTCAATCTTGTAACCAGCGGTGGTGATGATAAACATCAAAGGTTGCTTTACGCGCTCCCGCTACCGGTAGCATTGTGGTGTAGAGTTCGCTCATTTTTATGTTCGTGGTATTCGTCCACGACTCGCAGTCAATCCTGGCGCGCCGTCACCAGGCGAGTCTCAATCAGAGGTTCAAAGCGCGAGCCATCAGCAGGGCGATCAAGATTTGAGGCACGTTTACCTCGATGCCAAATGTTGAGCAGAAACAAGTCTGTGTTCTTACATCATCAAACGAGCGCGGAAAACCTCACGCTTGCTTTTCGCGTGGTTGCCCCTGAACGAGACCCCCGCACCAAATTCATCGTCCATACAAAACATATACAAGCTTTTCGACGCCAGCGGAAATTGCTGATTGCCGTTTTGCGTGGCACCCTCAACTATATATTTCACGGTAGCGTCGAGGAGATTCTTTGATTTGCGAAAATCTCAACCAAGCATTAGCAACGATAAATAGTTGCGCATGGCTCAAGTGTGATGTTTGTCTTTTTAAACGCCCACACTCTTGGTGTGGGGTAGCGATGACAAACCCCACACGCCTCGGCTTCTCACTTCGTCATACGGGAAATTTGACCGCTTGGTTGGCTCTCAGGTCATCTCATTGCTGGCAGACTTAATAATAAAACGACACACTGAGAGTTTTACCTGCAACGACATCTTTAGCGTATGAGCCGCCTTTTTAACATCATCAGCGTGCATTAACTCCGCGAACGTTTTCAATTTTATTATCAGCATTACCAACCAAGCGGCGTGTGCGACTGCTGGCTCCAAACCTGGCAACGAGTCCAAACTTAGCCATATCTCGCCAGCAGTCTTTCTTTCTCAAGGTTGTAAAGGCTGGGTTTCTTTTTAATGCCAGACTCACTCTCGTTACGCATGCCGTATCGCTCAATATCATGATTTGACACGCTTTACGGTTTTTGGTATGCAATGCAGCGAGTCTGCAAACCGTGCAGAGCCGTTTTAGCAATACTTTGCGGGATTGGTTCTTTAAGCACAAAAAGCTCTCCACATAGTTTTGCCGTTTTCAGTCCAAAATCACTCTGGTGGCGGTGTATGCTCATCAAATTCACCAAACTGAGGCTCATACTTTCCATTTAATTTTCTTTTCCCTGGATTGCCTTGACGTTCTCCTTTCACCGCCAAAGGCTTAGGCTTTCGCCCTCACCCGAAAACGAGAGTGCTTTTCCTGTCAATACGGCTTCACTTTTCAAATTCTTAATCGCTCGCGGTTGTAAAATTGAGTTCCATGGGCGGTTTCCATAGGCCAAAACCTATAGATGTTTCCCCACCCTCCCGCTTACTATCAATCGTTCGCGCGCTGCTTTTTGCTTTGTGGCACATATCGCACAAGCTTTGCGTAGATTGGATAAATCAATCATTACCACCGTGTGCTTTTTGCTGTATGTATGGTCGACCGTTGTAGCTGTCGCATGGCAACCCACGTTTTAACGCAATCTTTGGCATGGGTATCTCATCACGCTCCAACGCACAATGCGTAGCTTGCGCCAGTGTGAGCCGCAACCACGCGTTGTGCGTTGATGTTTACCTGCTTTTGATGTCTTTGCCAGCCACAACCTTGGTGCTCATCGCAGCAGCCATTACTATTGGTCGTTACGTGTCGGCACCCCGAGCTGCAACCAGCTTTAGGTATTATGCTGGCATGCACCTCTTTGTTGCACCTTGTACATCACATAGTTTGCGCACGCTTTTCTCGGATTTCATCTAGCAAACCCAAAACCATACGCAAATTATGTAGCATTTTAATTTACATAAAAGAAAAGCGAGTGTTAATACTCGCCTTATCTTCGAATTACTTAGCCTTACTAAGGGTATCTCACCCAATTACGCGTACGCTATCCTCCCAATTCGCTTTACCTGTAACTCACGCTCGCTCATACACCCACAACCAGATAATCTCATTTGCGTCTCTGTGAGTCTCACCTGTAAATGGAGTCTGCTGGACAAGGCAGTCAAATACGCTTGCGGTGGTGCTGGAGTACTCAGTCTTTGTTGTTACCTTTTTGACTGCAAACTCGCTCAATAACGGTGCGAGGCATAGTAGTATGAGCACAAGGCTCCGTTGATAGTACCGATTTTGATAATCCACGCTACTCTCCGTTTTAGCTCTTAGCTCATTAACTACTTGTTGTTGCGCCTCAATAGCTATGGCGCTCCTCCTCAAGCTGGGCGCTTAGCTGTTTATTGACGACCCTTGCGCAAATATGGTTTGGGCTTGCGCTTGGTTCTCGGCTCTCAAGTCTAATACATCTTGATGCTGACCCCATGACCAGAGGTACAAACCCAAAATCACTGCAATTAGTGCGATGTTAAATCTGTTAAGCATAGCGCTCTCTCTTTGTCTCGGCGAGTAACCAAACCTGACAATTTACGTCCGCCACCATAAACCCATTTAAGCAGCTCATAGGCTTTGCTCATACTTGCCAGCTCTTAAGTACTTAAACATCGTTGAGTTTTTAAGTGCGCCCGCAACCAGCGTTAAAGGTAATTGATACCGTTGCATCAAATACTGATTGAGGTAACGCACGAGCCATTAGCAAATCTATCTACGCAGTTTTCGGCTTTGCTTTAATGTCGTTTTTCCACCGCTCCGCAACTCTCTATGTCTGTGTAGCGGTGTTTAGGGTCTATGCGCTCACCGCCAGCAGCAGTTGAGCCGATACCACAGTTAATACGCCAGCAGGACAAATATACGGGTCACGCATACAAGCCTCTGCATTACCAATAGATTTTCGCAGCCTCTGGACTAATCCGTATCTCACTGCCAAACTGCGCATACATAATACCAATCACAGTTACTGGAGCAGGCACCCAAGCGCTAGAGCGTGTTTTTAGTTAATTTCGTAACGCTTTGTTACCCTCGCTTTTAAATTTTTTCGACTTGCAGTCGGTGTAACTCTTCTTTCGCTCGTCCTCTCGCTTAAGCATCTCGCCCCTCTGAGCATTTTGAGTACGCATTAACTAAATGCAGTCACAATACTGATGTAATACTAATCAACATTAGGGTTGTTCTGGTCGCCCAACCAAGCAAAGCAGACCAGAAAAACCCGACCAAACGCTAGCTTTACTCGCCCTTCGACATTATGCCTCCTCTTTCTCCTTTTAAAGGGGTTATTTAATAAAATAAGCTACTGCAGCCTAATTGCGCTTACACAACAAGTAGTGATAATGAGCGCGGCGTTAAGCTAATTTATCCAACTTTATCTGCTGCTCTGACATTTTCCCACCTACCTTTAATTGATGTTTTGGTATACTTAATCATAAATTCGTTCCTTTAAATCGAACTTAACGGAATGAGCCAGAAGTGTTCCAGCACCTCGGCTTTTCTTTTGATACAATAAAAGCCCCGACCGGCTAAAACCAATCAGGGCTATAAAATTTCTTTCTTGCGTTCGCTATGCGCTAAAACCGCAACTTATACTTAATGCATATACTTTTTTATTTCTGCAAGTTGTCAACAAGTTTAAACTAAAATAAATTAAAAATTTTTGAATAAAAAGTTGACAACAATTAGTATATTATATATACTATACACATAGCCAAGAGATACAGGCTATAACCTCAAAAATCCTTCAACCAGACCCACCAACAGCGAGGCAGAAAAAGGGAAAAATTATGAACTCAGTAAATCATCACAAGAACAAACGGCATCGAATATAAATTAACATTTCGATGAGTTCAAAAGCAAACCCACGCACAATCGGACGTTATACATCACCAGTAATACGCTGCACAGCAGATTGTGTAGTAAACGTAGAGTTTCATCAAGCCCGTCCATTCGAGCGGGCAATACAAAGGAACATGGAGTCGTAATTAAAAAGAAACAGGCGCAGTGGAAACTATTGCCATCGATAACTCCAAATTGAGATTGGTTTAATGATTTAGTTGCAATCATGATGGTTTTTACGATGATCCGACGCGGTTGCAAAAAGAAACCGACGAATACGGATTAACCACAGGAGATATATACAAGCAGGATAATTTTGTGATTGGTGCGAGGATATCGTATGCCAAATCATCAGATGTAAATAACGCATTGGCCTAAAAAAGTGAATTCGGGGTTGCCCGAAAAGCAAGTTGACGAGGTTGTTTATCAATGCAATCGTCAATACAGATCTAGAAACGCGATGCAAGCTTAATCGAGCGTATGATGAGCTGGCGAAAGATACAGAGTTAAGTAATAAGCCCCGCAAAAAGCTTTTATTGAGTTTAAAAATGGCTAAAAATCTATACACATCTCGAAAATCGCAGAGTTATACATCACTGACCGCACACCGCAAGGCGAAAATAAAAACTATTCTTGCTCACATCAATAACGCGCTGATGCAACTTGCGCATTTAGCCAAAATCGGAAAAACCACCATTGAGAAACCAAGAATGGGTTGAGCTGTACAATGTCTATGCAGGTAGCGATTTAACCCGGCTCAGCATGCGTTTTGATTTGGCAGATGACTTTAGAGCACTACTACGGCACGTTTGCCGCAAGATTTAACTGCGCTTTACGACAAATTAGCTGGGATGACACAGGCGCAACAATTGCTGTAATTGATGCAGTGAGATTATTTTGGGCTATGCGGTTATGAGCAAAATTGATTGGTCTAGTGTTGATTGGACAATGAGATCGGAGCGATATAGTAGATTACTCAATGTCACAATAGATACAGTATCACGCAGACGCAGACAATTGGCTAGCGACACATTGTCGCATCGGTTTAGGGATTGGCATAATGTTGATTGGAGCAAAAACCAGCAAGCAATTAGCAATAGAGCTAGGCAAATCTATGACACAGTGGTAAAACATCGCTATCTATTAGGGGCATAGCGGCGAGGCAAAAGAGCGAGAGCCCAGCGAATAAAGGGATACCAAGCCCAAATATGAGCCACGGCAAAATAAACCAGCCAAAGCCACTGCAGCAGCAAAAAGTAAGCCGCAAAAGTCAGGTAAATTTGCCACTAATGTACACAGCCAAAGGTTTGGTTTAATAATCTCACCAGATAATGAGAGATTTGTTGTTAAAAACTTATACCAATTTGTCCGCGATAACAAGCACCTCTTTTACCTGATGATGTTGTTTTTAAAAGACAAGGTGGTAAAACGTGGTACAGGTGGCGAGTATTGTAATGCAACATCAGGATTGATTTATGCAGCATCTAAGCGTGGCCGCGGTCGTTGGAAAGATTGGCAATGCCAGCAATTAACTGGAGAGTAAATGGGTATATGGGATAAAAATAACAAATGAGCGTAAAAAGACTCTAGGGCCAAAACGCAAATGCCTACGCCAAACAAAAATTACAAACAAATATCGCTAAAACTAGCGCCTGACGTAGCAGAAGAGATTTTGATGAGCTGTGTGAGATCAAAGGGGTCTCAAGACCAGAGTTATTAAAAATGATGTTAGATATGTTTTAGTATAGCAGCCTAATTGGCTGCATCTTGTTATAAAAACATAAACTTAATTTTTGCTCCAGTAAATGCCCCTTTTAAAAATCTCACACCTTGCGCACGCTCTCTATACATTTTAGCTGAGAGATTGCTAGCGCAGCGCAAATATCTCTCATTAGCTTGCTGTACATATAGCGCCATTAGGATTTGATATTGCAGCAAGTCGTCTGCGTGTAGATTCATAACTTGCTCCTCAATCTTAAGACACTCATCATCCGTTAAAAATCTAACGTGCGCACGCTTGGCGGTTGGTAATACTGGTATTGATATTGTGTGCTGGGATATTCCGTGCCGATTTCGGTCTCGCCCCAGCAGTTACCCCCATTTTTCTAATACCCGCTCGACACTATAAGACATTATCGACCCCTTTAATTTCTTTTAAAGAAACCATCATCATACCAATTTGCGAATCTCGCTCATACCCTATTACGCGATAATCTTTTGATTATTTTGATTTGCTATCGATCCTGTATTAAGCCGAGAGGCCGTCAAACCGTCAAATAATGCCTTTGTAAGATTATCTGCAGTCACTGAAAGCGATTGTCTGGATATACACTTCTATTTTTAGTCTTTTAACCGCCCCGATAAATGGGTCAAATTGCTTGGTAGATTTTAGCACCCTCGGCTCTAAATCTGCTCTACCCTTCTGCTGAGATGTAACTGCTTACCAGCTTTTCAGTGTCCCGCCACTAGTGATAGTTGACACTTGGAGGTAAAGTAAAGGCAATCTCAAGATAATTCGCTCATAGCTAATTTCTCATTTATTTAAAATCCTGTAGTGAAAAACGCCTCGGCGTAAAATATCTCATTTAGCTCTCGTAGATACTCGAGCTTTTACGTCCACCTTACGGCGTCGTGACAGCAGTTGCACGCCCAGCGCTCGAAGATATCATTAGGTTTCATTCTGCATCTGTTTAACTCACACACATAGCGATGGGCTAGTACCAGTTTCGTTACCGTTACAAACTTACCAATGCGCTTGGCACTCACGCCCTTTAGCCTCTTTTTCGCAAATTAATCCTTACTCATTATGCCTCCTTAATAGCTAACCATATCAAAGCCTCAGTACATGACACAGACCAAACAAAGCTAAAATTACAAAACCGCCCATTTACCACCCCATATAGTTCTGCTTTTATCGTGAAATTGGACGCCGTTCTCAACGCCCCAGGCGGTTGTGTACTCGATTAGGCTCGCCATTCTCTTAACACCCATTTTGAGGGTTTCTGTCGAACGTTTACCAATTCGCCCCTCAATACCCAGTAACTAGCTTTGTATGGCTGTTTTGTTGCAATCGTATGCGCGCTTACTAGTAAGTTTTTCCAGCCGTAGATGTCGTATGTATCACCTGCCATGTCGCCTGCTCTGCAATATCCCCAAGCATCGCGTGAAATTTATCGTTTTGCTCCATTGAGCGTGTTTTGATTCTTTAATCTCAACAACAAATGGGGCGTTTTCGTCGGTTGGCAAGCCTCTAATAGAGCTCTATTGCTCTATCTTTTTACCGCGTTATTGACTAGATCAATCTTGGATAGCTAGATTCCATTTTGCGCCTTTAGCTTTTGTTGCATTGCTTTCATTCTTGCTTCCAAATCAGCGGGTGCGCGCGTACGTATTCTTTGGGCTTTTGAACCGTTACCTTGCGAGGTTGTACCGGTGCGCCAGATTGGATTTGTTTTGCCATATCCACTCGGGCTTGTTCTGCCTGTTTCCGCAATGTTTCAGCGCCCCAGCCTGTATGTGATTGCGTGGATAGAGGGCCTAGTGACCAGTACTCGCACTCGCTTAAATTTAAAATCGTCAACGCCCTCGAAAACCGAAAGAAGATACCAGATGCAGGCGTTTAGTAAAGTCCCGCGTCTGGCACGCTAAACACTCTGAAGCGCAACGCTCTGCCAAGACAAACTTGCCGCCACTCGGAACAAGGGTATCCTCTCTCGCCCAATGAAGCTCTCAGGCCCAGCTGACGCTCGATGCACAGATGCGTTTGACTGCAATCGAAGGCACTCATGCCATTAGCGTTGGCTGTTGCTACTTGTTTTGGCGTCAGTATACGATGCTAGGACAGCTGCTACAGAGCTGCTCGAAAATGCGGTGACTAAATCCTCGACCTCGTCGGTAGACTTTCTCGAGGCATAGCGAGTGGTTTATGCTGCTCATTGGTTTGTAAATAGTTCACCAGCACATTTCTCCCTTTAGCGTTTTCCGCGGTATTCCATTCAGAAGCGCTCATGTTGTCAGCTCGCTGAGGCTTTGATAGTCTGTGGTACTCTTCTTCAATCCACAACAACTTGTCCCATCACGCAGAGAGCTAGGACTTAAGATGTTCGCTTCCAAGTGTCTTGGTTCGCCCAGCAAACAAATCAAAAATATCTCGATAAAGATTTGCCGTCTCTTTCACTAATCAGTCTCGATTGTGTTGGCCCCAATCTTCAAAATTTGGCTCTTTGTGGTTTTGGATTGATTGCTCGAATCTTTGCAAAACATATCTCGCACAATCTCAAGTCAGTTTCAGAAAAACTTGTGGCTCGTGCCCTGCTAGTCGGAGATGCCTGCCACATCTCGGACGAGATAGATTATTGTTATTTTGTATAGTGTCGTGGCCAAGGTTGTTTTGTGTGTAACAGAACTTTCTTCACTACCGAAAGTGGAACTTTCTTCACCATCAGAGTGAACTTTCTTCACCAGCGAACTTTTCTCTCTCACAACTGTAATACACACACTGGAAAACTTTTGATTTTATTACGACCTGTGCTCTAGAAGCCCAACTCAACCAATCTAACGCAAGCATCAATACCTTGCGAGTTTTGATAGATTGCAGGACTCCATAAATTGAGATACAGAGATAGCATCATCAGTCTTATTCCAGCCTTTGGTTTTGCGCAAAACAAATAGATAAACCTTTTGAGTTCTGCGCCAGGATAATTCGCGCCATCAACTCACTCGTCAACTGCATCTTCGGCACTTGAAACACTGTTTGGGATAAATTTCGAGACATCTTGCTCTTATTAAGCATTGAGGAGTTTTGCCAAACCTTTTTGCCCATGCAACTAATACTGCGGACAAATCTGAGCCGTCCTCTAATCCTGACCGAGGTGCGCCTTATGCTCTAAATAACACGCTTTTGAGCTTGTCTTGATAAGCAACCAAGGAGAGCCAGCCAGCACGCTTATAACAATTTTTGAAAACAGGAATTGACTAAATGCCTTTGGTTGCATCTGTAAATGTACCGCTGTCACGAGTTAAATTCTCCATTGAGCCTTCGGTCGCTGTTACCAAATCGATCAAACGCTTCTACTTTTGGGGCGTTTTGCTCTTTTCGGCTTGGTAATTGAGCTGCTAGCAACAATAAGGCCTCGAAAGCACTGCGGTAATCTTTCCGTTTGCTTTGCCTCTCAGCTCTTGCCAGCGGTCAACCATCAGCCGTGAACTCTGACAGACAGTTGAGCAACCCATACAATGTAAGTATCGCGTTTCTCAAGATGATATTCGTGGGTCAATACTGTTGTCCGTTTTGTTCGTGGGTGTACACCATTGGTGCATACCCCTAATAACACTCTTTCTCGATTAAGGTCGCCCAAGGAGACGACAAACAACTGAATGGCGGTTAGAGATGATTTCCGCAATCTCACGACTACTCATCGTCAAACTTGCATTTCTGAAATCGGGTAATAATTTCTTCATTCTTGAAAAGGCCCTCTTGTAGGTTTTGAGTTTAACCAACCACTGGGTGCAGCGGTGGTTTTTATTTTCTGTATAGCGAATGCTGAACTTTCAGCCTCCCGTTTGTGATTTCTTGCAATCGGTAAGCGTTCTTTCTCCGGGATTACTTCTGCCCATTGAGAAACTGTTGGGACACTAATTCCCAATGCAGTCGCTACCTTTTCCATTGTCCCAAAGTGTTTTAGAACCACTTCTTTTTCATATTTATTTAAATCTCCATAGACTTAATTTTAAGACCTCTTAAATATACAACTAAAGACTCTCTTAAGTCAATATATGTTAAAGATAACTTAATAAAGATTTTTCATTAACCTATGGGGTTAGCATGAGTTACCAAACTCTAGGCGATCGAATAAGAAGCCGTAGAAAAAGAAATTGAAATTGACACAGAAAGAATTAGCAACTGCACTAAAAGGCGTGTCGCACGTTGCTGTTTCACAATGGGAAAGTAATACAACCAAGCCTAACTCTGAAAATATCCTAGATTTGTCAACAGTCCTGCAATGCGATATCAGTTGGTTATTGAGAGGAACTGGCGAATCAAATGCTTGTACCAGTCAAGTGTTGGTATGATAAAGATTCCGTTGATTAGCTACGTCCAAGCTGGAACTTGGACTGGTGTTGAAGAGCTTAGAGATACTGTGAAGACTATGAATATATCTTGACCGATCTTGATGTATCAGAAGATGCCTTTGCCTTTATTAAAAGGAGATTCAATGGAGCCTGAATGTCTATTGAAGCGATGTTATTATCGACCCAACGGTAAAACCGCACGCAGGAGAGTTTGTTGCTGCGGTTAATGGCGACCATGAAGCCACCTTTATACCGCCCGTTAGAAGATTTAGATGAGTGGCTGAAGACAACATTTTGAATTAGTCCTCTCAATCCTGATTGGCACAAGCTTTCATCGCTTAAGCAAGAAACTCCGCATTATCGGCACAATGGTGGAACATCGGATTTACCGCAGAAAAGATAGTTTCCGCCAAGCCAGAAGATAAAGGAAAATAATATGACAAATAAAGGGATCAGCTATGCTGTAGAAGATTTAAACGAACAAAAACGAAAAGTAGATTTTAATAACTACGATTTCAGTGTTAAAGAGCTCGTTTCTATGGTTGCAGAGGGTATTATTGATATTGCTCCAGAATATCAGCGGCAGTTTAGATGGATGCAAAACGGCAATCAACTCTATCGAATCATTATTTTTAGGCATTCCTATTCCAAATCTATTTATGGCAACCAATGCTAATGCCGGAACTTGGGAGGTTATTGATGGTGTTCAACGAATAACAACTGATTCATTTTCTAAATAACAAAGCAAGCCGTTTTAAATCAGGAATCGATACTGAACATAATTTGGAATTGTCAGACTTAGAAAACTTTCTTTTATTTAATGGAAAGAAATTCGATGATTTACCTCCACAAATCAAACTTGATTTCATATTGAAGCTCTAAAAAGTTACAACCTTAAGCGATAAAAAGTGACAAAATGGTAAGGTTTGATCTATTTGAACGGCTAAATACTGGTGGAATTAGATTGACACCTCAAGAAATTAGAAGTTGTGTTTATCGAGGTAAGTTTAATGATTTTATCAAGAGACTAGCAAAGGATGATATTCTCTCTCTTGTATTAAATTTCGATCAAGCGCAATTATCTGATGGAACAACAGAAGAAGCGGTATTGCGATTTTTGCGTTTTTAAACAACTATAAAAATTTTAAATCTAGTGTAATCGGATTCTTGAACGAATATATGCAAAAATCGTCAGAAAAATTTTGCATATACTATAAACGAAAAAGAATTTTTACATTTTCTGCATTATCAAAACTAATTTCTCAAGGAATAACAAGCAATCGAAAAGGCGGGCGTGCCTTCCGAGTAAATTTTTATGAAGGAGTTGCTGTAGGTGCGGCATTGGCATTAAAAGGAAAAAGGGGCTATCAACTTAGAAAATTTCTACTCTTGGATTGAAGACCCTATATTTATTGATGCAACTACGGGAGCAACTAACACCCCTAATAGAGTTAGTACTCGAATTGAGTTTTAGTAAGATACAATTCTTTGAAATGAGTAATGATTTTAGTAATATTCTACAAGAAATAGAGGAAAGATTTAATAAAAATCAATAACTTACTTTTTGTTGTGCATGTTAGAAAGGCGAAAACCAGAAAAGCACTGCATCATCCAAATGCAGGATTTATTTGGGAAAACTCAACTAGATACGTTGAAAGGTTTAATTTTTGTTCAGTTATATGGTTGTATTGAATATGCCACTTTATCCATTTCTAAATGCAGATGAAATCATAACAAAACAACATTTAAAAACTCTGATGATTACAAATATTCTCTATTTAGTCGTTTTTGAATAGTAAATTTGATGCATTACATAATGTTGGAAGGATGGCTCAGGAGGTTTGAATTTATAAGTGACCTCCAGTCAAAACATAGATATATACTAGAAGGTATCTGTGTAAACTTAGAGCTTCCAAACCGATGGGAAAAATATCAGATATCCACAATTAGAAAGCATTTGGAATACTTTTTGGTATAAGATCAGATGTACTTCCTCCTCCTTCACTTGGACAACGCCTAGGCGATATTGTGGATAATAGAAATAAAATCGCACATGGGAATGTATCACCAGATACAATAGGTAAATCGCAATCATATACGGATATGAAGAGAGCGAACCGATGAAGTAGGAAGAAATTTGCAAAACATATTATTGAATCATTTTTCAAAGTATATCCAACAAAAGGACTACTTAAAATAACCAAACCGCCCTAGTGGCGGTTTTTCTTTATCCACCATTCCTCAATCTCTATATCCTGATGCGTTATCTCTATCAACTCTCCGTAGCCGTCCTCAAGCGCTTGTGATAGTAATATCAACACGGCTCTATCCTTGCCTATTAAGTTACTTAACCCAAGTAAAACCCTCGTCTATTGATACTTTCATAAGTCCTCCTTTTCTTACATATTAACCAATCCCGATTTTTGTCTAAAAACTACTTCAAAATTTTTCGAACTAGATCGCAAAAACTTTTTATAGTTCAAAAACAAGCAAATGAATTTTACTAAGTCATTGATATTTAAGAACTCTAAAAAATATATTTAAAATATCTTAAATTATTTATTGACGTATTATTTAAGTTTTTCTTAAACTACACCCATCAAAAACGCAGCACAGACTGCAAAGCTCTTTAAAAATTTGGACGAACACTCGCTGAAAGCTACCGCGCAAGCAGTTACCTGATGGTGAGGGTTAGTAATAGCGTGGACAATTTAGACCCACCACCCAACAAGACGGATTAAAAAGCCCCTGAATTAACCGCTCAAGCAATAGCTGAAAAGCCAGTGCTTAACCTGTATAGCGAGAAAGCAGTCGCACACCACGACGAAGCCCCTAGGACAGGTTACATCGGGCTTACTGGATTGAGCCGCAAAATAAAGAATCAATCCATTATGACGGGCTTACCCTAGCCAGTAAGCACAAGCCTTGTATCGAACCAAGGCATTTACACAACAGCGGATTGGCGTACCGCAAATTTATCATCACTTTCTGCTTGCGCCGTGGCAAGGATAAAAATCACGGCACTACTAATGTGCAGCTAGAGGTAAATGTACTATGAAATAAATGAATCAATCTCGTCAATCGTCTTTATTGCCGCATTATTGCGGCATTGTTAGCACGATGGACTGTTAGCTAAAGGCGTGACATATCGGAGAGACGGTAGATTCTCAAGCCTATTTACGAGTGGGTTTGATAATAACTAATCATTAACAATGGAGATCCCCAAATGACACAAACAAACATTCCCGATTTTATCGGTGAGCTTGATGCGTGCATTTTCGAAAGCAAACTTGCTGCTGCATTATCTGAAGTTGCATTAGGTGTACCTCGCCAATGACAAAACGGGCGAAGTTACTGTGAAATTTAGCTTGAAACGAATGGATAGCGATAATCCGCAAGTTCAAATCAGCATAAATTGAGCTCACCAAAGCCAACTAAACGAGGCAAATCCTCGGAAGAGGACACGACTGCAACGCCAATGTATGTACACAAAGGCGGTATGTTAAGTGTAACCCTGAAAAACTCGGACCCAACGCCAAGTGGCACGCATTTAAAACTAGCGAAAGCAGCTTAATGCAGGGTTTATTATCAACTAAAATGAGGTTCAAATATGGATCAAAAACTATCCAACAAATTGCAACGCTTAAGCTATTGCGGCAAGCAAAGAAATCAAAAAGCGATTTTCCCGTCGTGATGTTACCTAAAGAAATGGATTTACATTCGCTCGAAGGTTTTAACGCTCATCGCAATCAATTCCGCGCAGAATTTAACACGCAACGTTTTGCAAGTTTTGTCGATTACGCTCGCGCCAATACGCAACCCAATGCGCAATGCTTTATTGATCAGTCAGATATGAGTGCTTTGATTGTGTTTGACATGGGTAACGTTAAGGAGGCGGGACACGCGAAACACCGTGCAGCATTGGAAATGAAAAGACAGTGGCTTCACCAAGCCTTGTGTGATTTACAAAGGGAAAAAGCATCTCGCAGAAAACCTTTTTCTGATTTCCTGGAAGATTGGGCTGAAACCTTAAGGCATATTGCCACGATGATGAAAATGACCGTGCAATCAGCGGTGCAAGCAGTACGGAAAATGACAATTGATTATGCCCGAACTGAAGAGCACGAAGTCGGCGATTTTGCTGCGAAAAAGTCTGCGATGGAATCGGTGGAAGCAAAAATCAGCGTTACAGCTCCCAACGCATTTTGAATTCGTTTGTAATCCATACAACGGTTTAGATGCCCGTACATTTAATCTGCGTTTATCGGTGCTAACGGGTTCAGGCGAACCTCGTGCTGGTTGTTCGCTTAATTCAAGCAGAGCAAATCGAAGAGGCCGTCACGGAAGAATTTGCCGAGAAACTTACCGTAGCGTTAAGCAACACTGAAATCAAAGTGAATATCGGCACAATCGATATTTAAAACACCGTCCGAGCTGCAGTGACACGAAATAAAGCAGCCATCTGAAACCGTCTTGGCACACTAATAATTGTATGCCTGTGAAATTAGTGTTAGGCGGTTTCAAATGGTAACAACACGAAATAAATAAGCTATGTGAAACAGTCTTACAATGAGTTCCGCTGAGGTGTCTGCAGTAAAGCGCGGTTACCAAAATATAAGGGTACAAAGCCAGAACATTGTGAGAGTTGTTCCAAAATGGTAAACAAGGAGAATCCATATGGAAACTTTAAGAAAACTCACACCTATCGCAATGATTGTTTTAATACTTGGCGCAGTCGGTCGAATGGATTAGCGACGACCACGTGCAGATGGAGAAATACAAATGCGAACGTGGTGGCAGCGTTTGGGTAGTTGAGCAAAACGGCAACCAGTATTGCAAGTGAGGATTGTTATGCCGAATAAGATTTATGACGACGCACCAGATTACGCGAAAGTAACAATAACTCAAACTGGAAAAGGCTATGTTGCAACACTGTATTTAAATAAGAAAGTGTTTTACAGAACCACGCCGATGCTCGCGAGAGAAAATGCAGTAATGCTGGTTAACCGAAAAATTAAGCGTTTCAATTTTTGGGAAACGCAGCATTGACCAAGTGCCACTTTATAAGGATAAGGGCTAAAAATGAGAAGAAGAAAAATACGCTCACCGTGGGAATGCGACAGCGCTGATGATTATTACGAGCGGTTTGAAGATCAAGCAGTTGATGAAGATGATTGCGATGAAGCGCTAGATGATTTTGAAGCAGCCAGTAATGACTGCGAATACTGGGAAAACTGACTGTTATGGCAGAGGGTGAAGAAATGCTAGAACTAATTTTATCAACAGAAAGCCGAGTGCTTTCAACAAATATCAAAGATTTTGAACAACGCGCTGAGCAATTTTTGTCGGGATTAACGCAAAAATTTCGAAACCGATGACGATTTTGTGGCGGCCAAAGAAGAGGTTAAAACCCTCAAAGAAGCCGAAGAGAAAATTCGCGCGGCAATTAAAACCGCAACAAGCGGCGAAGTGGCGAGCTTAATTTCGAAACTGCCGAAGCTATTGCGGAACGCTTTAGAACTGAACGCCCAAACCGTGAAAAACTGGATTTAAAAGCAAAAGAAGCAGAAATTAAAAGCGAATGTTGTGGAATGCCGCTTTTGAAGAAATTAGCAGGTGCGTTATAGCTATGTGAGTGATATCTCTCGCAATCGACGTATCCGAAGGCAAAACTGCAAGAAACGTTTAAACGAAGCTGCTAAACGCAGAAGCACTTTGTGGCAACGCTTACAAAAAGCAGTAAATGCCGGAAGCAACGGCACTATTGCCGAACTAGGACAAGAAAAGCGCGATTGATTGTTGCTAGACAAAAAGCTACTGCCAGCAGAATATGAGCATTTGTTTAAAGATTGGCTAGGAGCTAATCGCAGGTAATGCGGATTTAGGAAACCGATTATTGCGGAGCGTGTGCAAGCTGAAAACAACGTCAAGCGCAAGCAAGCGCAGCTCAAGTTGAACCTGAAAAGGCTACTCAACAAGCGGTCGAAAAACCGCAAGAAATTGCAAAGGAAAACAGCAGAAAACGTAGTGTTGGCTGACTTTGTTATCACAATCAGACTAAACCAAACAACACAACAACAAGCGGTTGAAATCGTACGAAAATAGAGCAGAACTAGGCGATGTTGTGGCACCAAATAAAAGCAAAATAAGGAATTAAAAATGACCAACCTACCAACCAACATCCACCAAGCGTTAAGTGAACGGAATATCGATCGGGCTACATGGGGAATGCCGTAGAATAGTGTTTTTCCTGGGGCGAAAAGAAGAAAGTATTTTATTAGCTATTGATTACTGCAAGGCGCGAGCTAGATATTTTGAAAAAGCCGTGCCATATCGTGCCGATGAGCGTAACTGATGCGAAAACAGGCAGTAAACAATGGCGAGATGTGATTATGCCGGGGATTTATGAGCAACGCATTACAGCATTTCGCACAGGGCAATGGCGGGGCAAGATGAGCCAGAATTGGGAGGACATCACTTATAAAGAGGTAACTGCGCCGAAATGGTGCAAAGTCACGGTTTATCGCTTTGTAAAATGGGCAAGCGTTGCGCATTCTCGCACACCGAATACTTTTTCAGAAGCCTGCGCAACGACAAAAGACGGGGACATCAATTCAATGTGGACGAAACGTCCGCGCGGACAGTTAGCAAAATGTGCTGAAGCTGGTGCGTTGCGCAAAGCATTCCCTGATGAGCTAGGGGGCGTAATGACCGCTGAAGAGATGGTCGAGGAACAACAAGCAAAACCATGAAGCGCAGAAAGTAACCATTATTGAAGCGCAAGCAGTAGAACTAGCTACCGAATGAACAGAAGCAGCAGATTAGACAGCTGGCTAGAAATCACCAGGAACGCCGTTTGATAAAGTTGCTGCATTTGTTGGTAAAAACAGCCTTGACGAATTTCCGAAAGATGTAGCGAAACCGTAATCCGAAAAATTAAATAGCACCGCTAATCAGCAACAGCATCAGCGTAAACAGGAAGAAGAACTAGGAGAGCAGATTGAACCATGATTGAAGGCTTTAATCACACTAGATTGCGAACAAGGCTCGAAGAGTGGTTTGCAGCGCGGTTAGGTCATCCCGACCGCGACTGGAATTAAAAATATCGTAACGCAAAGCGGGCAAAAGTCTAGCGGTGGGTTGGTTACCCAGCAGAACTGATTGCAGAAAAGCATTGAGGTGTAGCGATGGCTTTAAATCGAACGATATGCAGCGCGGTAATGAATTAGAGCCTCGCGCGCGAATGGCGTATGAGTTTGAAACAGGTAATGATGTGGTGCAAGTTGGTGGAGTGTATCTTAACGCTGGATAAAGTTTAATGGTAAGCCCTGACGGGCTTATCCCAAGCATTGACAAGTTGAAATAAAATGCCCAAAAATGAAAACGCATAATAAATACCTGGTTAGAAGGTGGTGTACCGGTGGAATACGTTATACAGGTGCAAGCAGCGTTATGGGTAACAGGGTATGAAACGTGGGATTTTATAAGCTATTGCTGAATACCAGAAACAACCGCTTTATGTTTACACTGCGGAGCGCGATCCAGTTTTAATGCAGGGCGTTTGATGAGCATATCCCGACTTTTACCCGCACGCTGAAAGTGTACAAGGAGTTTTAATATGACCGCTCCGATTATTTGCTTAATCATTGGATAGTTTGCGCAGTCGGCGCTTAATTTTGGAATGACTAATTATGGAAATTGTTATTCTACGGAAGAGACACCTGCAAATTTTTGTGGTAATAAAGCCAAGAAACTGCTGAATTTTGCAAAGAAAATCTAGAGGGGTTTGATTTTAGAATCGACTACAACAACGGTAAAAGGGTGGCAAGTAGCTGAATGGCAAACTTGATAACCCAGATATTAAAAGCGTGCCACAGATTTTGCTGACGGTCGGCATCTTGGCGGTTACACTGAGTTTGATGCGGCTGCGAAATGAGATTTCAGGAATAGAATTGATTTCGTGGTAAAAGGGGAATAAGGAATCTAATTAAACTGGCATTTTATTGGATTTGTTGATGATAATGTTGGCGTACCTAAAGAGGGGCCACATCGACCTTTGTATTATATGATGAAGCCTTATTGATGCCGATAAGATTACAGCAGGAAGGATATATTTGTTGCTGGTGATGATGATTATGCTACCTGGTGTTTTAGAGTCATCTTTAAAGATGACGAAGATACTGGCAAGTATAGCATGTTGATTGATAACTACTTAGATTATAAATCACTAGGGTGAAATTATGATTGTAGTATTGTCTTTTTGATAAAAACATGCTCAATTTTTAAACAAGCAAGTACTTGATAATAGTCTCGCACCATTTATCTAGCGCTGGGTTAGGCAATTTGCGGTTTTGGCTATCTACAAAGCCCCAGAAATTCAGGCTTAATCAAAGGCTGCGAAGCACCAAATGAGGCTCCAGCGGGGGTGGTAGTTTTAACTGAAAATAACTTTAAGTGTAGAAATTATGGCTAAATCATCAAAACCAGAGAAGGGAGAGAGGTTTTATAATTGGTGAGATTATTTGTTTTAGGGTATGCTATCATATTTCATAGGAGGTAATGAATATGGATACAAAGTAGAAATTGAAACAACCGAACCGCCACTATCTACATCTACACTTTTGATGGATTTATACGGAAGCTAAATGGGTCCGATGCGAGGATATACTGCCGAGTAATAGCCAGTGACGTATTGATTTATTGTTGCTGTTGATAATGGCGATACTGAAATTAGAATCGGATTCTGCAACACGACTGTTGGTATTCGTACACAGATATAGATAAGCCTCGCAAAGGTGACGCACTGGATGCAGCATGCCTGAGTTTCCACAAAAGATTAGAACCAGTGATACAACAAACCGCCTAATATGCGGCGGTTTTATTCGCATAAAATAAGGATAATTATGCAAACAACTAGTGCAACAAATCGAGACAATGGGCTGAAGAAAGCAAACTCATTGAAGGCTCCAACACCGCAGCAGCAAACATTAAAACTAATGCTGGAGGAGTTTCGAGCGAGCTTTGTGGTGGTATCGCAAAAATAAGCCAGATGTGATTAAAGATAGTATTGGAGATTGCTTTGTTTGTTGTCGCGATCCTTATGGCTCAAATTAAGGGCATCCTTGGAGTGAAGAAGATTGCACTTGGGGCCTTGATGATGATACTGATAAGAGTGATGGAACAGTGTTTAGGTACAGAGATTATGCGGTTTTGACAATTATATAGAATACCTTGACCCCACGAATGAAGATGGTGATGGATGACTTTGCTTTTCCAGTGAGATTTATTCGCCTATCACCATGATTGCCCACACATGTTTCAACTTTACCATGATGGAATGTATCCAACACTCCACAACCAAATCAATAAAGACCGAAAAGGCAAGATGCGCGAAGGTATTTGGGTAAAGGAAGAAGATTTAGCAGCCAAATAGCCCACTTAAAGGGCTTTTCTATTTTTAACAAAGTGAGCTGCTGGGTAATGAGCGATGATACCCTTTATGTTAATCAGATTGCTATCAGTTGCCTCAATTATACAAATTTTTGGTTTATTAGGAAAGGACTCTACCGGCAAAAGTTAGCCGAAGATGAAATGTTGTTTGAGTTAAAAATTTGGTTGATAGAGAGAGGACGCACATGTTTAGAAATGAGATACAGAGTGAGGACGGTAAGCGGTACGTTGTGCAGCGAGTGTCAATTTGACGCAGAGATAGAGTTGTCGCGATGGAAGCTAGAGGCACTGTAACAGAGTGGCAGAAGCTGGCTGAGATTTGCTTAGTACTGGATTAAATACAAAGGCTTAGGGCCAGAACGACTCAAAATCATCGAAGTACCAGACATTTTAAAACCCGAGCTCCACTAACTCAAACAGTTAGAATTTCCAGCCCACACAGCGCGAGGCTTTTTATTGAGGTGAAGGCCAATGAACGCATTCACGCGAGGCTTTGCTCGCCTCGAGAGAACTCCAATCACAGGAGCGAAAGCAAAAGGAACGCCGATGCAAGTTATGGCTGGGAAATATGGGGATCGACTTCAAAGAAAAGCGCCAGCTTGGTTTTCCCATTGTTTCGTAGAGATTACGCTCAAAGCAGACCACGCAAAACCATTCAATCACGCAGAAGAAGAATGGATGCCAAACGTCTTACGCAAAGTGAGGATAAAACACCTGCCCACGCTCACGTAAAACCACGGTTTTACCACCGCGATCTCCTATGCCGCCGCAGAGGCACGCAAGCGGTACAAGGTGCCGGAATACTTTACTGCTGTATATTGGCAGGGACGGCAAGGAAAAGTCGACTTGGCACAGACCGCTCATGAAGCCATCCTTGGAAGCCGCACAAGCTCAACTTTGAATTCCAGAAAAGAGCAGAAGTGGTTTATATTCATTGATGTAGCAAAACGGTATGAAGCAGAAGTTGTTCCCACCAAAAAGCCAAGAATACACGACAATCTAACTTACAAGCGATTAGTTGGCTAGGAAGTTTTGGCGATCCGCCTATTCCACTCTGAAAAATGAGACCGCAGCACATCAAGCAATATCTACAATGGCGAAAAGATACGCCAGCGATTGCGAATATCGAAGTCGGGCTGTAGTACCATTTGGAATGTAGTGCCAGAGGAGATGAGGCTACACTACTCTATCACAGTCCATATCACAAGGCGTGAAAAATTCTGACCAAATACCGTGAAATCTACGTTGAAGATTACATACTCGAGCCAAGATCTACGAATTTGCAGACGAGACGAGATGACAGATAGCTGTGAGGACAGCTCACTTGCTTGGACAACGTCCGAATTTGATATTTGCAACATTTCACGCATCACATATTTATCGGTGGCGTACTGCACATTTACGCAGCAAAAGACTGGGGAAAAAGGTCAGATCTGGAAATCACAGGCAGGGTTGAAAGCAGAAATCATAGACAAACACGGTTACAACCGAGGCTTCACTTGGCTGTTACCAATCAAATGGGGATTAGATCTGGCATACTCAATCTACATTTTAGGAGATCTAGAGACGCACCAGCTTTGTCCAGAACTAGCAGATGGGCTCAGTAGGGTGCAAATACGAGATATGCGGAGGCCGAAAGCCGCAGCCGATATCTCGAAAAGCTGAAATCAACAGATGAACAAGCCCAAAGCAACTAGGGCGTACATCAAAACGAGATGACTCAACGTGTTACATCAGAAAAGACAAAAATTCTAAGACCAACCGATGAAACATTACAACAAAGAGACACGACTAATGCAGCCCTTTTGTGGAGGCAAAAGAGCATAATACCTAATCAAAAACACGTTCCGAAACTATTTTTATAACTCATTGACGCATTGATACAAAAATTATAAAATCTGCTAATAATTTTACGGAACGTTTTTAACGCTTAAACGGTTGATAATCCCAGATTACACGCCGTTTAAAGTCTAAGTGAACTAATTTTGGTTTAGCGGTGGCGTTGAATCGCTTGTACTTTCACTTTTTCTTTTTCTTTACCAGCAACAACGATAGTTAACACTTACCAGAATGAATCGTGTCAGGCGTTGTTTACGTTATCGTGGTTTAATACGATTGATACTGGCTCAGCTGCAACCACCGTAGATGATTGCAGCACTTTGACCATTGTGACGCAGGCGGCGGCTCGCACTTTACCTTTGCGCTGTACGAACTTCAGCTTCAAATTCTGTATGACATATTAAATACCTTTAATAAGTAGTGAATTTCTTGTCCGTTAAAAAATAAAAAAATAGCAGGCGGACTCAGGCTATTTCCGTAAAATAATTTGACAAAATGTCGAACGGTATTTTACGGATTATATGAATGTAGCAATAAAAAAGAGAAAGGAAATATTCCTCTACTCTTTTCTATCATTTTAAAAGTACTAATTAAGCAACGAGGATTGAACACGTTTTATGTAAGCATCCCAATCACTAATTGGTAACGTTGCCACACCTGTATCCACTGCTGATTTTGCTATACTGCAGATGAGACTTTTAACCAATAAACGTGGATCGAAATGGGTTGATAATATAGTCTTTCACCAAAACTCAAGATGACCTCATAAGTTGCAATCGCTACTGTTGGTACCATATCTTCTGCTAAATCAGCAATTGCATGCGCTGCCGCCATTTTTCATTTCTTCGTTAATGGTTGTTGCACCAACATCTAAGGCGCGCCACGGAATAAGAATGGGAAACATAACACGTTGTTTACTTTGGTTTCGATAATCTGAACGACCTGTGCAACACAATAGCATTCCTGGACGGACTGCTTTTGGCATCCTTGAGGCGTGATTTCAGCACAGGGTAGCTAGAAGTGCTAAAATCAATGGACCTTTTCGCCATCATCACCATATCTGCTTTTAATGCACCTGCTTTTGAACAGCCCAAGAACACATCTGCACCATCAATTGTCACCCGCTAAGGTACGCCGTACTATCTTCAATCGCGTAGAAGACCTTTGGCTCTATCCATTTTGTCACCAGCCGACCTTGATAAATAACGCCCTTTAGAATCACACATAGCGATATTTTCTTTTGACGCTCTCACGAACGGCTAGTGTTGGTACATGCAATCGCCGGAAGCACCCGCACCATTTACCACCAAACGCACTTCATCAATACCAACGACTTCTAAACCATTTAACACTGCAGTCTCGCTGCAATAATTGCCGTACCATGTTGGTCATCGTGGAATACAGGAATGTCTATGCGCTCACGTAATTTACGCTCAATGTAGTAGCTATCAGGCGCTTTAATATCTTCTAAGTTAATACCACCAAAAAGTCGGTTCTAATGAAGCGATAATTTCTACTAATTTTCTGGATCATGCTCATCAATTTCCAATATCGAATACATCAACGCCAGCAAATTTCTTCAATAACACCCTTTACCTTCCATAACTGGTTTTGAAGCTAAAGCACCAATGTTGCCAAGCCCATACAGCTGTACCGTTTGAAATTACACCAACGAGGTTTGCCTCGCGCTGTGTAACGACGAGCGTTTGCAGGATCTTTTTCGATTTCCAAGCATGGCTCCGCAACACCTGGAGAGTATGCCAAAAGCTAAATCTTTCTGAGTTTCTAAAGATTTGGTTGGGGTGACAGAAATTTTGCCTCGAATAGGAAATTCATGAAAATCTAACGCTTGCTGTTTAAATCACTCATAGCTGTTATCCTTATTTTGAATGTAAAGCGGTCATATTTTTACTAAACTTTACAAAGCTTAGGCGCTCAGATATTAACAGAGAAAATGCACTAAAGCAATAGCCATTTCCCGTTATTCTTGTTTTCGACAACGATTGGTTCAAATTCCACTTTCTTTAGTGCTTCCTGCTTCTTTAAAGTTAATTGGATAGTGGCAAGCAAATTCTTGCTGTTTTAGCTTACGTAAAACAGGTTTTGAATACATTTTTTGTGCAAATGGACAGCAGGGGCCCTAATCGGCATCCCATTGGCATTTCTTGCAACATCGGAATTGTGCCCTGTAAAGGTATTAAGGGGGCTTTTTAAAAGCTTAATGGCTGAGAAAAATCCGGAATACTATGCAATAAAATCGAGGTATAAGGGTGATAGGCACGTTAATAAAGCCTCTTTTACTTCCCGCTTCAACCGTTTGCCCACAATAGAGTACGCTGCTATGAATCAACCCAGTTCTGAATGCTACGCATATCATTACTCACTAACAAAATTGAAGTACCAAGATTCTGGTTCCATACTTGAAAAGTAAGCGATAGATTTTGCAACTGTGTAGTCGGTTCCACTCGTATTAGTCGGTTCATCTGCGATTAACAAACGGGGTTGGTTTGCAACCGCCATTGCAATCATCACTTTCTGTGCTTCACCTTCCGTAATATCTGCTGGATAAGTGATGCATAATATCTTTGTGATCGCGAACTCCACGCGGTGTAACAACTCAATCGCTCTACGTTTTTCCAACCAATGCGTTGCCACCATTTGCCCTTTAAAATTGAATGGCATGAATTAACTGCTTCCAATGGTTTTCACTCGGATCAAGGCTTGATAGCGATTTTGGAAAATCATAGCAATTTGACTGCCAATGACTTTCCGACGTTGATCTCGGTGTGAGTCAACAACTCAATATCATTAAAGCGAAAACGATCTGCGGTAATAATCCATTCATCTTTCACTACGCCACAAATGACTTTTTGCAATTAAACTTTTTGCCTGAGCCAGATTCTCCAACTAAACCACAAATTTCTCCGCACATCTAGGCTGAGGGTTGACCCTATCAACCATTTTAACGCGCCCAGTTGGGGTATTGATCTCAATGCTAAGATGACGAATATCAAGTATGCCATAATTTATTCCAAGTTCGGTTATGCTGTGTGACGATATTTTTCTAACACACGCACTACTCCCCCGACCTAATACGGAGACAATTAAAATGACCAGTGTAATTACCGCACCAGCGTACCATCACTGTCCATGGTGCAATATAAAATGAGCTCAAAAGCTTCTTTAATCATGCTGCCCCATTCTGGCGTAAGATTCTTTGCCCTAATGAAATAAAACTTAATCGCGGCAATATCAAGCACAGTAAACATCAAAAACAGAAGTACTTTTCTTACGACAACAACAATTAAATTGGGAATGATGACCTCTTTTTATCAGCATTTTTATTTGTTGCGCCATCTAACTTAGAGCGTAATCACATATTCTCGCATCAATTCTGACTGCGTTGCTTGATAAATTCGGTGAATAAAATGCGGTAAGGTTGCAAAAAACACCGCAATCATCGCATTCGGCAAACTAGGCTCCATTGCTTGCGATAATAATTGAGCTTAATAACGCTGGTATAAATAAAAGCGTATCAAACAATTGGCCTAACAAACTCAATGATGTAGTTCGATTTAAGCCGACAAAAACACCAATTGCCCCACCAATTATCACCACACAACTCGTAATCAATAGCGCACCGCCAAATGTATAATAAAAATCCATATAACACCGACTGAAAAATATCGCGCCCTAAATCATCGGTTCCAAAGAAATGGCTGACTACCCTATTTTATCCCAAGAAGGGGTAATAACTCCAAAACCAACAAACTGTTGTTCAGAGGGATAAGGCGAAATAATATGCCCGAAAAACACTAAGAAAAAGTAACGCTAAAAATAGATAAAAACTGATTAACGCCACTTTATCTTTACGCATTTGTTGCCAAAATGCCTTGAAATATTGTGTATCGCGAAACTGTTCAGGTTCTTTATACATACCAATCCTTTTTCTTAGCAGGATCAAAGCAAAGTTGCTCATTAAGCCAGATAATAAGTTGATGCTTAACACGAAAATGCCAATAGCCATTGATGCCGCTGAAATCGCATTATAATCTTTGCACCATCAATGCATTGATTAGCCAGCGCCCAATCCCACTAATCGCTGAGAAATATTTTCAATTAAAATTTCAAACGCAAAAATCACGGTAAAGAGATGCGCAATGAGCGGAACTAAAGCAGGTAAAGTATTGCTCTAGTACATGCGTACGCCAAATTTTTAAAAAGATGACCAACCTCTTGTAAGCGCGACTTTCATATAACTTTGTTTCATGACATAAATTGCACGATTTTGCGTTAAGCGCATCACTTCTAAAGTCGCTGGAATACCTAACACTAAACTCGGTAACGCTAAATGATGAAGCGCACTTTGCATCATTTTCAGTTGATAATCAGATTCTGATAACGAAATATCTACCAGTTTAAAAGCCAGTAAGCGGTCGAATTTCATAGATAGGATGCAAATCGCCCTACGGCAGCAATTTCCATTGATTAACTGATGCATAATAAAGCAATAGTGCTGCCAACCAAAACACAGGAAACACAAAGCTAAACGAACCTAGCGTGGCCAGTAATTTTTCCCAATGTGGTATGCTGAGAATTGTGCCGCGAATAAACCCAAGTGGTAACCCCTAACACTAATGCTAATAATAAAGCGCTTAAACAAAGCGATAAGGTTGCTGGAAAGACTGCTAGAATTTGCGCAGCTACGGCTCACCACTAATATAACTAATTCCTAAATCGCCTTGAACAAGCGCAGTGAGATAATAGACATAGCTCGTGACTATATTGCTATCGGCAAAATCATTAGTGGATCTCGCAATAAAATAACATAGCTAATCAGCGATAAAATGAGCAAAAGTAATTGCCGTTAATAATATTTTTTTCGGATAAATTGCCCTAACATCTCATTCATCCTTTTTCGATTGAGTCACTGGTTTACTCTGCCAGTGAGAGTTCAGATAATCGAACAAAACCAAATGGTGAAAACATTCAATCCATGAACACGTTGGTTGCCTACCACTACGTGATGAGCATGTACTAGTGGCAATATAGGAAGTTGCTGTTCTAACTGATATTGCGTTAAACGTAATAACATATTTTTTTAGCTAATGGCTCATGGCTTAATGTTGCCAATTTTAACCATTCATCCATCTCTTCATCGCACCAATGCGTTAAGTTCATCACCTCATTTTGCGTTTGGCAAGATAAAAATCGGCATTAGGAAACCATTTGGATCGGCATTATTTGCAAGCCACCCAGTAAGCACCATGTCATATTTTGCTGGTTGCGCTAAATAATGTTGCGCAATATAAGCACGCGTCACCGGTAAAATTTCCACTTCAATGCCTACCTTTTTGTAAGTCAGCACGAATCATCTCCGCCATTTTCATTGGATGCGGGTTAAAAATTCGGCTCTCATCTACTACCCAAAAACGTAATTTAGTTGGCTTTTTCCTCTTTTTGTTCTGATTCAGCAGGTAATGTTGGCTGATAGCTATTCAGATTTAATGTTGGATACATCACATTCGGTAACATCATTATCTGCCACTTCTGCAAAACCGTAAAGAGTCGTTGCGCAATTCGAGCACGGTTAATCGCTTTTGCAATTTTTGGCGAAATTCGACCGCTTGCATAACAGGCGATTGTATATTAAATGCTAAAAACGACAAATTCGCTCCTTCAGCTTGAGCAAATTGCATTTGAACCTCGCTCATTTGTTGCAACGATAGTACTTGGCCCGGCTCTGGATATGCCATCACATCGCATTCATGATTAAGTAGTTTTTGCCATTCTGCCCGTGCCGTTGGTTGAAAAAGTCCACCACTAAATTAGCAACTTGAGCCGGTTTTCCCCAATAATTAGGATTTGGCGTTAATCGAACATAATCATTGCTTGGATAAGAGAGCAGCTGATAAACGCCCGTACCAACAGGGCAAACGGTCTAGCTGTACTAAATTGTCATCCGCATTTAATTGCAAAGCATACTCTTTAGAAAGGATTACCGCATATTGACTCAGCTAAATGATCCAAAAATGATTATTGGGCACGGTTAAACGAATTTTTCACGGTATGAGAATTTAATGCACTCACCGATTCAATCTGATTTTTTTAGCGCCATTTTTCAAAATAGGCGTAATGCACTGGTGCGGCTTTATTCTGATAAAGCCTCACGTTGTAACTGCTCAAAAATGGTTATCAGCATCGCACCTCATGCGCTAATGCGGGTAACTCTTCCAATCGTCCAATCATTCGATTCAATGAAAAACAACATCCTCCGCATTTAAACGTCTGCTTAGGGGTAAACCATGGCGTTTGATGAAAATGTACATTTTTGCGCAAGTGAAGCACAATTTCCGCCCATCGTCATTCACATCATAACGTTCTGCGAGCATCGGTTTCAAAACGCTGTGTATGAGGATCAAATTCGAATAGTTTTGTCATAAATCTGCTCAGTCACCACGCCCAAAATTAGTGCCAACATCTCGCCTTTTTGTGGATTAAATGACAAACCAGAAATACTGAGTCAATAAACCAAGCTATTCTCGCGTAATTCTGCTGGAATGCTTGGGAGCTGCCTGAGCAAATGACATAACAAAACAATCCCAAACAAGCGGTCAGATTTTTCCAATTTTTGCAAAATGGGAAAATGAAGAAGCGATTCGACTCATGATTTTCCAATTCCATATTGACGCAATTTGTTGGCAACTGCGGTATGAGAAATCCCCAAACGTTGAGCTAATTTGCGAGTACTTGGATATTCAGTATAAAAACGTGTAAGCAATTCTGCTTCATATTGATTCATCATTTCTTCTAAAAGTGCCTTGTTGCGGAAGTTGAACGGGCGAAATAGGCGCTTGTTCATTCGGTAAATCTAAATCTTTCACCGACAAACGATAACTATGCAGGATAAACTACACGCACGATAAATCGCGTTATAAAGTTCACGCAAATTACCACGCCAAGCATATTGTGTTAAGGTGTGAACAAATTCATCATCATATTGCAAAGTTGAAATACCTAATTGCTGGCTAATATTTTCACAAAATGCGCAACGAGTAACGGAAAATCTGCTTTACGTTCACGTAATGGCGGCAAATTAAGTGTCAGTACATTTAAACGATGAAAGAGATCTTCACGCACTTTTCCCTTCGCTCACTAATTGCGAAAGTGGTTTTTGTGAGGTGCAAATCACGCGCACATCTACTTTAATTTCGCGATCTTCACCTACTCGGCGAAAAGAACCATCATTTAAAAAGCGTAGCAATTTTTGCTTGCATTTCTAACGATAATTCTGCAAACCGAATCTAACAAAACCGTGCCACCATCGGCATATTCAAAAAGCCGATATTTTCTTTTGCCATTACCGTGATGCCCAAACATTTCTGTTTCTGCCTCATCTGAAGGTAATCCTGCACAATTAACTGCAATAAATTTTTTTGTGTTGCACGATGGACTGCTAAATGGCAAGCTTTTTGCCAGCAAATCTTTACCAGTACCCGTTTCGCCTTGAATCAAGAGTGGCGCATTGAGATCGGCAAAATGCTTGTTTTAATCACATCCTGCATATTCGCAGATTGCGTGAGAATCTGTTCAAAAGGGGAAGCTGTGGCAACTCGGTTTAGCATAGTTTTTTTCTCTAGCGTAAAAAGATGCGCTCATGATACTCTGAAAGGTGTATTTTTGGAAACTTATCTTTACACACTGAATCAAATTTTTAGCTCAATTGATTTAAAATAACAAAGTGCTTTCCAGTCTATTTCAAAAATAGGTAGATTTTTGCTATAAATAGTAACGGTTCCAATTTCAAATTAACTACACAATAGGAGTCCTTATGGAATTAGTCTTTATTCGTCACGGTTTTCAGTGAGTGGAATGCTAAAAATTTATTCACCGGTTGGCGCGATGTTAACTTAACTGAGCGTGGTGTAGAAGAAGCAAAATCTGCTGGCCAAAAATTAAAAAGAAGCTGAGTTATGAATTTGATATCGCTTTCACTTCTGTATTAACCCGTGCAACTCAAAACTTGTAATATCGTGCTTGAAGAATCTAACCAATTATGGATTCCACAAGTTAAAAACTGGCGTTTAAAACGAACGTCACTACGGTGCGTTACAAGGTTTAGACAAAAAAAGCAACTGCTGAGCAATATGGCGATGAACAAGTGCATATTTGGCGCCGTTCTTACGACATTTCTCCTCCAGATTTAGACCCACAAGATCCAAAACTCTGCACATAACGACCGCCGTTATGCACATCTTCCAAAAGACATCGTACCAAATGCTGAAAACTTAAAAATCACATTAGAGCGCGTATTGCCATTCTGGGAAGACCAAATTGCACCAGCATTATTATCTGGTGAACGTGTTTTAGTGGTCGCTCACGGTAACTCATTACGTGCTTTAGCAAAAACACATTATTGGTATTTCTGATGCAGAAATTATGGATTTTGAAATCCCAACTGGTCAGCCGCTTGTGTTAAAAACTTGACGACAAATTAAACTTTGTTGAAAAATTCTATCTATAAGCTATAGCAACTTTCTAACCCGGTTTTTACCGGGTTTTTATTTGAAAAAGCCCACTTTTTACTCTGATTTAAGCTATAATAATGATAATTCCGCACTGCAAAGCGGTCATCTTTTTCACACAATTTGCAAACGGAGGTTTTATGGTTGCGATTCGTCATTCTCACGAACTAAATCCGGCTAATTTTGAATTAGCCAGCTGGAGTGCTTCGCTTGAAAATGTCGCCAGTACCTTCGAACAACTTCAATCCGCTTGGCGCTATGCGCAAGAAAAACTTGATATCGAACAATATGATTTAATGTGGGATGGTATTGAGATGGTAGAAATTTTGCATGGCTTGAATATGGATGATGATTCGCTTGTTGCCGCCATGCTTTTTCCCATTGGTTAAAAAACCACTTTATTGATCCTGCCCAAGTCAAAGAAGATTTTTAGCAACCAAGTTAAAAACTTAGTAAAAAGGCGTGCTGGAGATGGATAACATCCGTCAACTTTCCGCGAAATTCCGCATCAGATCTTCAAATCGATAATATTCGCCGTATGCTGCTTGCAATGGTGGATGATTTCCGTTTAGTGTAGTCATTAAACTTGCCGAACGAATTAGCTTAGTTTACGCAACACTCCATCGCTAACACGGAAGAAAAACTTAGTATTAGCCGCTAAAGAGTGCTCTCACGTCATGCGCCACTAGCAAACCGTTTAGGGCATTGGGCAGTTAAAATGGGAATTAGAAGATTATTGCTTCCGCATCCTCCACCCTGCTGAATATCGTCAAATCGCTAAATTCGACTTAGCCGAACGCCGCCGTGATCGTGAAAAATATATTGCAAATTTCGTTAACGATTTAACCGCTTGTTTGCATGAAGGGCTTGATGATGTAGAAGTTTATGGTCGCCCAAAAACATATTTATAGTATCTGGAAGAAAATGCAGAAAAAACACCACGCTTTCGACCAACTTTTTCGATATTCGCGCTACCCGTGATTAGTACCAACACTAGAAGATTGCTACACCGCATTAAAGCTTTAATTCATACGCGCTATAAACACTTACCAGAACATTTTGACGATTACATTGCTCAACCTAAACCAAACGGTTATCAATCTATTCATACCGTTGTTTTAGGAGAAGGTGATAAACCAATCGAAGTACAAATTCGCACCCGAAAAATGCACCAAGATGCCGAACTTGGCGTAGCTGCACACTGGAAATATAAAGAAGGCGCAAGCGTAGGCCGCTCTGGCTATGAAGAAAAATTGTTTGGTTACGCAAACTCTTAGCGTGGCAAAATGATATTGCGGATTCGAGCGATATGGTTGACGAAATGCGTTCACAAGTCTTTGATGATCGTGTTTATGTCTTTACGCCAAAAGGTGAAGTGGTTGATCTTCCGAAAAATGCGACTCGCTAGATTTCGCTTATGCTATTCACAGTGAAATTGGTCATCGTTGTATTGGTGCAAAAGTCGCAGGAAAATCGTTCCATTCTCTTATCAGTTGCAAATGGGGGATCAGGTTAGAGATTATTACCCAAAAACAACCTAACCCAGAGTCGAGATTGGCTAAATCCAAATACAAGTTTTGTTAACATTGGCGAAAGCACGCTCAAAAATTATTGCGTGGTTTAAAAATTAGATCGGGATAAAAATATTCCAATCGGGCGTGAAGGCATTAGGCTGAGATGGCAAAATGGGATCAGCTCAAAAAACAAATCGAGCAATATGCACTGCCTCGCTATAACTTAAAAACAAATTGACGATCTCATGCTGGCATTGGCGGTGGCGATATTAAATTGCACCAGCTAAGCCATTATCTGCAAAGTAAATTGATTAAACCAACCGCTGAACAAGCAGATGAAGCGGTTTTAAAACAACTGAACAAACATCAAAATCAAAAAGCGAAAACGGACAAATCATTATTGAGTGGGTGGAAATTTAGTGCACTCTATCGCCCGTTGCCCGCCAACCGATTCCAGGTGATCCTATTGTCGGCTACATTACTCAAGGACGGGGAATTTCAATTCATAAATCCGATTTATGAACAATTATTTGAACTAGCAAAGCAGCAATCCAGAACGAGTGGTTGAAGCACAATGGGGAATAACTATACGCAAGGGTTAAGCCTCAGTGTTCGCGTCATTGTGAATGATAGAAAATGGCTTTATTACGCGATGTTAGTGCTGTTATGGCAAAATGAAAAGTCAATGTGCTTGCGGTTTCTCAGCCGTTCAGATACCAAACGTGGCATTGCAACTATTGATATGGAAATAGAACTCAATAACGTGGATATGCTACAAAAATCTTAACCCGCTTGGCTCAATTAGATGATGTAATTGAAGCTAAACGCGCAAACTAATAAAGGAATAAAAATGATTGTCATCTTAGGCTCAACCGGTTCCATTGAGAGCACTCTTGCTGTGATTGAACAAAAACAAAAGCGATTATGAAATTTTTGCGCTAGTTGGCGGAAAAATGTGGAAGAAATGGCTGCGCAATGTTTGCTTTTTCAACCTAAAATTTTGCTGCATTAGATGATGAGTCGCTGCCGCTGCGCTCAAAGTACGATCAGCCTCTTTTAACATCAAAACAGAAATTGTTGCCGGCAAACAAGCTATTTTGCGATTTAAGTGCACATCCTGAAGTGGATATGGTAATGGCTGCATTGTTGGCGCTGCAGGTTTACTGCCGACCCTCGCAGCGGTAAAAGCAGGAAAAAAGTATTACTGACCAATAAAGAATCGTTAGTAACATGCGGTCAGCTTTTTATTGATGAAGCGAAAAATCTGGCGCACAAATTTTGGCCTGTCGATAGTGAACATAGCACATATTCCAATCACTCCCTGTAGAAGCGCAAAATAAAGTTGGTTTTTCTGCCCGCTTGCAGAACTTGGTGTCAGTAGAAATTATCCTAACTGGTTCTGTGGGCCATTCCGAACCAGCCATTAAATGAATTTGCAACAATTACACTCTGCTCAAGCTATTGCACACCCTAACTGGTCAATGGGTAAATCTCCGTAGATAGTGCAACAATGATGAATAAAGGTTTGGAATACATCGAAGCACGTTGGTTATTTAATGCTTCAGCTGATGAGATGGAAATTATTATTACATCCACAATCGATTATTCATTCAATGGTGCGATATATTGATGGTTCCGTAATCGCACAAATGGGTAATCCAGATATGTACGCCAATTGCGCACAGCATGGCTTATCCAAAACTGTATCAACGCAGGCGTGGCGCTATTAGATTTCTTTTTAAACTCAAAGAACTTACACTTTTATCGAACCTGATTTTGCCCGCTATCCTAATTTAAAATTAGCGATCGATGCTTTTTGCTGCCGGACAATATGCAACCACCGCAATGAATGCAGCAAATGAAATCGCAGTTGAAGCTTTTCAATGAGCAAATCCGCTTTACTGATATTGCACAAGTTAACCGCCAAGTGGTAGAAAACATCGCGCCGATTCAAATCCGCCAAATCGAAGATGTATTGCATATTGACAAATTAGCAAGAGAATTAGCTCAACAAGTGGTCATAAATCTATAGTTCTTTACAAATTTTATGGAGAATAGAAAACCCCGATATTTTCAAATATCGGGGTTTCTTTAAAGGGAGGGGAAATTACATCATTTCCGCCCATGCCCACCCATTCCGCCCATACCGGCAGCTAAGTCTGCTTTTTCTTCTTTTTGAGCAATTCAGTTACCATACATTCTGTGGTAATCATTAAACCAGCGATAGATGCAGCAAATTGTAATGCAGAGCGAGTCACTTTAGTTGATCTCAAAATACCCATTTCTAACATATCGCCATACTGTTCAGTACCAGCATTATAACCGTAGTTACCTTTTGCCTTCTTTCACGTTACGCGCAACTACAGAGGCTTCTTCACCTGCATTGTTAACGATTTTGACGTACTGGTGCTTCCATTGCACGAGCCAATTTGATACCAACATTTTGTTCTTCATTATCGCCTGTTGCTTTTCTGCCACTTTTTGAAGCCGCACGGACTAAAGCCACACCACCACCTGGTACAACACCTTCTTCTACTGCTGCACGAGTTGCGTGAAGTGCATCATCAACACGGTCTTTTTCTCTTTCATTTCAACTTCAGTTGCAGCACCAACTTTAATAACAGCAACACCAGCTACTAATTTTCGCTACGCGTCTTGAAGTTTCTCTTTATCGTAATCTGAGGTTGAATCTTCAATTTGTTGACGAATTTGTGCTACACGCGCTTTGATTTGTGCTTCATCCCCAATACCATCAATAATGGTTGTGTTATCTTTGCTAATAACAACACGCGTTTTGCTTGGCCAAGCTCTTCTAACGTTGCTTTTTCAAGCTCCATGCCGATTTCTTCTGAAATCACGGTACCCTGCAGTTAAAATTGCAATATCTTGTAACATCGCTTTACGGCGGTCACCAAAACCAGGGAGCTTTTTACAGCAGCCACTTTTTACGATACCACGCATAGTATTAACGACTAAAGTTGCTAATGCTTCGCCTTCAATATCTTCAGCAATAATCACAATGGTTTACCTGCTTTTTGCAACGCCTTCTAACACTGGTAATAATTCACGAATATTAGAGATTTTATCTACTAATAGAATATATGGATTTTCTAATTCAACAGTGCCTAGCTTCTGGTTTTATTGATGAAATATGGTGATAAAATAACCACGGGTCAAACTGCATCCCCTCAACCACATCTAAAAGCGTCTTCTAAGCCAGTACCATCTTCAACGGTAATCGACACCTTCTTTTGCTCATTTTTTTCCATTGCTTGGGCAATTAACTGGACCAACCGTTGAATCTGAGTTCGCAGAAATAGTCCCAACTTGCTCGATCTCTTTTGGAAGTTTCACATGGTTTAGAAATCGCTTTTAACTCTTTCAACCACTGCTGCTACCGCTTTATCAATACCGCGTTTTAAAATCCATTGGGTTCATGCTCTGCAGCAACTGCACGTAAACCTTCACTAACGATAGCTTGTGCTAATACTGTTGCAGTCGTTGTACCGTCACCAGCCACATCGTTGGCTTTTAGAGGCAACCTCTTTCACCATTTGTGCGCCCATATTCTCAAATTTATCTCTAATTCGATTTCACGCGCTACAGAAACACCATCTTTAGTAATTGTTGGTGCGCCATATGCTTTATCTAATACAACATTACGGCCTTTTGACCCTAAAGTTACTTTTACCGCATTCAAGCTAATACATTCACGCCTTTTTAACATTTTTTTACGCGTCATCATTGCCAAATTTTACATCTTTTGCCATGTTCTGTTCCCTTTTTCATAAACGGGGCTTTTAGCCCACCAGTGTAAAATGATATATTTATTATTTTGAATATCAGAGCAAGCATAAAGCTCACTCTACGACTAATCAAAATTATTCTACGATAGCTAAAATATCGTTTTCAGAAAGAATCAATAACTCTTCGCCATCAATTTTTCTGATTTTACGCCACAGCCTTCATTAAAAATGACAACATCACCCACTTTTTACTGCTAATGGTTGCACATTGCCATTTTCTAAAATACGCCCTGTACCCACAGCAACGACTTTGCCACGGTTGATTTGGTTGCAGCTGAACCTGATACGATACCTCCAGCAGATTTAGTTTCTACTTCTTCACGTTTTAAAATCACTTTATCGTGTAATGGACGAAGACTCATTGTGTATTTTTCCTTCTTGTAAAAATGAATAATGATTCATGCAACATGCATAACGCTCCATAATATAGAGCCTTATTTTTGATTTCAGAAAAGCGGTGAGATTTGTAAAACTCTTTACAAACTCTCACCGCTTGTTGCTTAAATTTCAGACTTTAATCGCCTAATCAATTGAGCATTAGCAGGCGGAAAATTGGCCTTCATCTAGCTCTGATTGTGCATACCAATCCCTTCCTTTGCCCTTCTCGCCCATAAGGCTCATTTACCCACTCTTCAACAAGATAGAAGAAAAATTCAATACTTTTCGTGGGATATTCAAAATGAAAAATGATCATAAGGAAAAGCACTGGAGCACTTGAATCCCAATTTCTTCTTCTAACTCTCTTGCTGAGCGCTTCTTCGGTGTTTCACCTGGATCAACCTTGCCACCAGGAAATTCCAATGCCTGCGCAAAATCTTGCCCTCTAAACGATGTGAGTAAGATAAATTTGTCCAAATTCATTGCGGATAATCCCAGCAGAGACTTGTACTACGGGCTTATTCATAAATCTTCCTTAATAGAATGCGGTCAAATTTCGCAAAAATTTTGCAAAATTTGACCGCTTGAGGTTAATTATGCATAGCGAGCTTTGCTACCATGACAATGTTTGTATGCCTGAACCACAAGGGCAAGGATCGTTTCGGCTAATATTTAAATTAGCTAATTCTTCATCGCTTAATGGTTCGCCATCAGCTTGTTCCGCTGCAACATCAGATTGAATATTTACATTTGCTTCCGCGACTGCTTTCTGCTTGCGCTAAAGCTTCAGCATGTTGACGACGTTCTGCTTTCTACTTCTTCTTGGCTACGCACTTGAATTCGGCTTAATACACCAATCACACTTGTTTTTTAACATATCAAGCATGTGGGTAAACATTGCGAAAGATTCTTTCTTATACTCGTTTTTCGGATCTTTTGTCCGTAACTGCGTAAGTGAATCCCTTTTGCGTAAATAATCCATTGCAGATAAATGCTCTTTCCAAAGCTCATCTAATGTTTGTAACACGATGCCTTTTTCAAAATTGCGTAAGGTTTCTGCCCCAACAATTTCTTCTTTTTGCTTTTTATGCCTCTTTTGCAATGTTTAAAATACGTTTCACGTAAAGTTTCTTCATGTAAAATCTTTTTCGGTTTCTAAACCATTCTTTAACTGGAAGTTTCATGCCAAATTCACGATCTAAGCGTAACTCCAACCCTTCAATATCCCACACATTTCTTCAATCGATTGTGGCGGGATATATTGATCGATAACCGAATTAAATACATCTTCGCGAATAGTTTCGATCATTGAAGAAATATCATCGGCTTCTAATAAATGATTACGTTGTTCGTAAAATGACTTTACGTTGTTCATTCGCAACATCATCATATTGTAAGAGATTTTTTTACGACCATCAAAGTTATGCGCTTCTACTTTCGCTTGTGCGAAGCAATCACTTTAGTCAGTAATTTAGACCCATAGCCTCACCTTCTTCAGTAAAGGCTTTTACGCATCATATTCAGTTTGCCTTCATTGAGGTAAATACGCATTAACGCATCATCTAATGAAAGATAGAAACGAGAAGAACCAGGGTCACCTTGACGACCTGAACGACCACGTAGCTGGTTGTCAATTCGGCGAGATTCATGACGTTCCGTACCAATAATATGTAAACCACCAGCAGCCATTACGATATCGTAACGTGCTTCCAAGCAGCTTTAATCGCTTCAATTTGCTCTTCAGTCGGATTTTCTAATTTCGCCACTCAGCTTTCCAGTTACCGCCTAAAACAATATCGGTACCACGGCCAGCCATATTAGTTGCGATAGTCACTGCACCCGGTAAACCAGCATCAGCAATGATTTCCGCTTCTTGGGCATGGAATTTTGCATTTAATACATTGTGCGCAATACCAGCTTTGGTTAAAGCTTCTGATAATAATTCAGATTTTTTTCAACCGACGCAGTACCGACTAAAACGGGGTTGATTACGCGCGATACAATCCTGAATATCTTTAATCACAGCAGCAAATTTTTCGCCTTCGCTCTTAAAACATTAAGTCGGTATGGTCTTTACGTAAAACAGGTTTATTAGTTGGGATTACAACAGTGTTTAAACCATAAATTTGTTGGAATTCAAACGCTTCAGTATCCGCAGTACCTGTCATACCCGCTAATTTTTCATATAAACGGAAATAGTTTTGGTAAGTAATAGAGGCAACAGTTTGGTTTTTCCCCTTGAATATTCACACCTTCTTTTGCTTCAATCGCTTGTGTAAACCTTCCGACCAACGGCGACCAGCCATCGTACTGACCAGTATGCTCATCGATGATTACAATTTCACCATTTTGTACGATGTAATCTACGTTGACTTCAAACAGTTTATGCGCACGTAATGCCGCATAAACGTGGTGTAATAACGCAATACGGCTAGCTTGATACAAGCTTTCGCCTTCTTGCATTAAGCCCATTTGAATGAGTAACTCTTCAACCTTAATCATGCCACGCTCAGTTAAGTGCGCTTGTTTATTTTTAAGATTCAAAGTGTAATCGCCTTCGCCAGTATATTCTTCAGAGTCTTCTTTTTCTTGGAAGGTTAATTGCGGAATAATTTTTATCTATCGCTTGATAAATTTCTGAAGAATCTCCGCAGGCCCTGAAATAATTAATGGGTACGCGCCTCGTCGATTAAGATTGAGTCCACCTCATCGACTCATGCGTAATGTAACTCACGTTGGAAACGCCTCGTTTTTATCATGTGCGTTATCGCGCAAGTAGTCAAAACCTAACTCGCTATTGGTTGAATAGGTAATATCTGCTGCATAAGCTAAACGTTTTTCAGCAGGAGACATTCCAGGTACGTTCACCCAACACTTAAACCTAAGAATTCAAATAAAAGGACGGTTGGTTTCCGCATCACGGGCGCGCAAGGTAATCATTGACGGTAACAACGTGAACGCCTTTTCCTGTTAACGCATTTAAGTAACACGGCAATGTTGCAGTTAAGGTTTTACCTTCACCAGTACGCATTTCAGCGATATTACGGCTTTCGGTTAATACCATACCGCCAATTAGCTGCACATCAAAAGGACGCATACCTAATACACGGCGACTTGCTTCACGCACCGTAGCAAAAAGCTTCTGGTAATACTGCACTCTAATGCTTCACCATTCGCTAAGCGTTGTCTAAATTCTTCTGTTTTGCCTTGTAATTTCAGCATCTGAAAGTTGTTCGAAACTCGGTTCTAATTTATATAATTTTTTAGCGACCACTTTGTGTAAACGTTTTAAAGTACGATCGTTACTTGAACCAAAAACCGAGGTAAATAATTTTGAAAGCATAAAATTTCCTTAAATAAAATTGTTGATGAATAATTCAATCACGCCCTCAGAAATGAAGCAACAGAGTCAATTTAATTAAGAAAATTGAGGACCTGCTCGGATAGGATGGGCATCATTGCCATCAAATTGATAGGAAAATGCAAAAATTTCTGCAAAACAACCGCTTGTTGCGGCTCGGCTATTTCTAAGGTTGTACGCTCTGCTAAGAATGCCGACTTGGTTTCTTGAATAACTCTTTAACTTCATCATAATTGAGATGTTGGCTAACTGCCGTGCGTCTCATTTTTCAACATGACTCACCTGAATGTTAGGTAGGCTGAAAAATCGCTAAAAATTCCTAATAGGAATTGCGATAAAAAGGCGCCTTTTGAAATTGTTGAAATAAACTCATCTTGTCTGTTTTTATATGAAAAATTGTGCCAATTATACGTTAAATTCAGGCTAATAGCCAAAAATATTAAGGTCAAAACAGCGTAAAATCAAGTAATGAAGGATAAAAATGCTTAAAAATACATCAATAAAAATATCACTGAGATTTTTACAGAACTCAAGTTTAAGCCGAATTGTCCAACGGGCAAACACATTAAATGATCTCGAATCAAAAATAAAAACTTTATTGCCAGAAAAATACCGCGGGCTTTACTGAGTGGCAAATTTAGTTGATAATCAACTCATTATGGAGGTAAGAAGTGCAACGGTGCGCCAAGGGATGTTGTTAGAATATACAACTTTACTTTGTGCAATCCAGCATGATTTCGCAAGTTCAAAACGATTCAGATTAACTTGAACCCGAATTTTAGTCATACGATATGAGGAAAAAGATGATGAAAAATTAACTGTAATTGGTTTTTCCGCCCTTTAGGCGCATGTCTCATTATTACCACAAAAATGTAGCTGAACTTATCAAGGTGACTTTACCTTTGTGTTGATTGTGAAAAATTCAAGCTGAGTTAATCTTTAAATGCAGATAGTACTTTATCAGTACAACACGTTTGTTTATTTCAAAAAGGGAAAACAATATCCCTTCCAAGATAAAGGCAAATTTGTTCAGATGCTAATAAACCAAACGTTATCCGTTTAGATGAAAAATCTGGCAATCTCACATTCCAAATCAATGAAAATGATGCCGAAATTTGTGGTATCGATGGTCAAGTGGTTAAAAATAGCAACCACAATCAAGTTAACGAAAACCAAATATCTTTTTCTGCCCTTCTTTGAAGGGGTTTTTATTTTAATAAGCACACCCACCTTAAAAGGCAATACAATAAGCCACAATAAAAGCGCTCACGACTACCGCCACGTGAATTGCCAATGTTTCGTGTTTTATGCCGGCAATATTTCATTCCTAAATAGATTCCGATAAATCCACCAACAAAACAAAAATAATAAAGACGATTCCGATGTGCGCCATTCGCCGTTAATGGATTTGCGCTTATCATCATACATCGCATACCAACTGAGCAAATTGAGTAACAATAAATAGCCTTAAAAATAAATAATTTCATTTGGTAAATGCTAATATAAAAGACCGCTTGTAGGCTACCACAAGCGGTCATATTTTAGACTAAATCACCAATTTTTAGAGAATTTCAACTTGCTCTGTACCATTGCCTAATGCTTCGATTTTTCACCAATTACCCATGCAGTTTCGCCAGCTTGCTAATAATGATACGGTCAGCTTTCTGCTGCAGGAACGGCAATCACCATTCCTACACCACAGTTAAAAGTACGATACATTTCATAACGGCTAATGTTACCTTTTTCTTTGCAACCAGTTAAAAATGGCTGGCCATGCCCAAGATTTCTCATCAATGACTGCTTTTAGTATTTTCTGAAGTACTACGAGAATATTTTCCCAGAAACCACCACCCGTTAAATGCGCAATAGCATGAACATCGGTATTTTTCTACTAACTCCAGCACAGATTTCGTACATAAATTTTAGTTGGCGCCAATAAATGTTCACTTAAAGGATTACCTTCGTTGATTCACTGCAGGGTTTGCACCACTCACTTCTAACTACTTTACGAATCAAAAGAATAGCCATTTTGAATGCGTGACCACTTGAAGCCAATGCAACTATATACTATCCCCTGCTTTACGGCAGAACCATCAATAATTTCTCTGATTTTTCTACCACACCAACGCAGAATCCAGCAAGGTCATAATCGCTCACATGATACATTCCCGGCATTTCAGCAGTTTCACCGCCGACTAATGCACAACCCTGAAATGGCACAACCATCTGCAATGCCTTTACCACATCTGCGGCTACATCCACATCTAATTTTCCGGTTGCATAATCTAAGAAAAATAATGGCTCTGCGCCTTGTACGACTAAATCGTTCACACACATCGCCACCAAATCTTGACCGATGGTATCGTGTTTATTTAAATCAATCGCTAAGCGTAATTTGGTACCCACACCATTCTGTGCCAGACACTAAAATCGGCTCTTTATATTTTGTAGGTAAAGCACATAACGCACCAAAACCACCTAAACCGCCCATAATCTCTGGACGACGCGTACGTTTTTACATCCGCTTTAATACGTTCAACTAATTCATTACCAGCGTGAATATCAACGCCTGCGTCTTTATAGCTAAGTTGTGTGTTGCTCACGATTAACCTCAAATTTATGATTGCTAAAAATAACTTTCCTAATTATAGCATTAAAGCAAACGTTTGCGTGAATAGCAAAATGGAAAAATCACTTTCATTTACGAAAAATCTTTTACTTTTTAGAAAACTTTCTTGTTAATCTGCGTGTCTGTTTTCTCACTGACTGAAATTTAAAAATTTGATATTTAACATGAAAAATTTTTCTCTTTCTCATTATGAGCATTTCAATGTTACTTTACCCCTATTTCACTAGCACAAAAACTCAACCAAGCAAAAGCGGACTAATGTTAGATATTTCTCGCCGTTTTTATTCCGTAGAAACCATTAAACAATTTATTGATGATATCGCCCAAGCTAACGGCACCTTTTTACATCTGCATTTTGCCGATCATGAAAAATTATGCGTTAGAAAGCACCTTCTTAAACCAACGCGCAGAAAAATGCGATTGTACAAAAATGGTATCTATATCAATCCGAAAAACGAATAAAACCATTTTTTGACTTATGAACAAATTGATCAAATCATTCGCTATGCCCAAGAAAAACAGATAGAACTGATTCTCGAGGTAGATAGCCCCGCACATATCAAAGGCATTTTAACCTTATTACGTTTAGAAAAAGGCGAGGATTACGTTAACCAAATTTCGCTTAATCAAGATGAACTGAACTTAGATTCACCAGAAAGCCTTTACGATGATGAAAAACCTTAGTCGATGAGGTTTGTTATATTTTTGGATATAGCGCACAACATTTTCATATTGGTGGAGATGAGTTTAACTATGCTTCTAACTTTATTCGCGTATGTGAATGCACTCAATCAGCACATTAACCAAAAAGGGCCTAATCACCCGTATGTGGAATGATGGATTATTGCAACAAAAACATTGATGAATTAGACAAAAACATTGAAATTACTTACTGGAGTTTTGATGGCGATGCGCAAGACGATATTGTGGAACGCCGAGCAACGCGCATTAGCCTCCCACACTATTGGATAAAGGTTTTAAAGCACTAAATTACAACTCTTATTACCTTTTATTTTATTCCGAAAGATAATGGCAACATTGCAACCGATGCTAAATTTGCTCTCAACGATCTCAAGCAAAATTGGCAGCTGCTACGTTGGGATGGAAACTATGAAACCCAGCCAATTCAACAAGCAGAAAACTTAATTGGCGCAGCATTTTCATTTGGGGCGAACACGCAGGGCAAAACTCAGTGACGATGTCATTCATCAAGCAACAAGCCCTCTAATTCAGGCAGCGATTATTCAAACAAACGCCAAGACAACCGCCCCAAATTAGGCTATAATATAACCTCGCAAGCGGTCAGATTTTTGAGAAATTTTCGCAAATTTTTCCGAAAA
>BNJT01000587.1_pt1 | contig 48457 bp, 52 predicted proteins | sample 8540491 | NCBI WGS metagenome assembly BNJT01 (sample SAMD00202455, study PRJDB9452) | human saliva metagenome | host: Homo sapiens | reverse complement strand
GTCCGCCACCCATCGCCGTGGACGCACCATCGACCTCAAGGACTGACCCTTCAGGGTGAGTCCGCGGGCCCTATGGTGCGTCCGCGCCTTGCTGGGACCTCAGGTGACGTGTGCTCATCTGCACGTCTCGCTCCGTCAGTACTGCCAAACAGGCAAGCCCTGCAGGGAATTGCCTCCGCACTCAGAGATATAACCCATGAACCCGCATCCGCCGCGCAGTGCGCCACCCGCTCCGCTCCGCCTCAGCCTGTACGCCTGGGCGGCAGGCCTGTTCCTCGGCGCTCTGGAAGGGGCGCTGGCCATCGAGGTCGCCGGTGCGCATGGTGCCGCTCTGCCCCTGCTCGGCGCCGTCGCTGCGGCGATGGTGCTGGGGACCTTCGCCGGTCGCCCTCTTGTCCGGTACCTGGGGCGACGGCAAATGGGCCTGCTCATGGGTGCGTTGGCAGTGCTGGGCGCCGGGGTTGCAGCCGGGCTCGGTGGCGTCGTCGGCCTGGTCGGGGCGGGCCTGGTGGGTCTTGCCACGGGCGGGGTGCTCGTCGTGGCGCCACTGGTGTGCCACGAGCTCTCCTGCGCGGGCACAAGCGGCTCATGCCGCAGGCCATGGCTCTTGGTCCGGCGGCGGCCGGTGTTGTGGTCCTGGCAGCATGGTGGAGTCCCCCGCGGCTCCTCATCGCCTGGGCGATGGTCGCCCTCGCTGCGCTGGCGTACCTGGCCTGCGCCCTGCTCCCTGCCCGAGAGCCCGGTCTGGCTGGTGCGGCAGGGGCGTGACGTCGAGGCCTTCGAGGCGCTGCGCCGCCTGCACGGGACCCTGGAGGCCTCCGTGGCCATCGACTGGACCCGGCTGGACGCGGAGATGATGGCCGAGCAGCAGGCCATGTCTCCCGCTGAGCTGCGAGTGCCCGAGGTGCGTGCCGCCGTGCTCACCGGCGCCGTCCTCATCATCGCCCAGGAGGCGCCCCTGGGGGCGGCGGCCCTGGTCCTGGCCCCGCTGATCGCCACCGAGCTCGGCCTCGCATCCGTAGCGATCGCGGTGAGCGCCGCGACCTGGATGGGACTGGCGCTCCTCGCCCTGGCGCTGGTGACCCGGGTCGAGCGGCTGCGCTTCCTGCGGGTGGTGCTGGGAACGGTCGTCGCCGTCCTGGGGGCCACCTTCCTCGTGACCGGCATGACCCTGGGGGGCGTGGGCGGCGCCTGGACGATCACCATCTCCCTGACGATCCTGGTCGCCAGCCAGTCCGTCCTGGTCCTGCCCGCCTGCCAGGGGGCGATCGACCCGCGAATCCCACCCTGGCTGGTTGAGGCGCAGCGGCGCGCCTCGGCGACCGGGGGAGTTCTGGCGCGTGCCGGAGTCCTCCTGGCCTCACTGCTCATCGTGAGTTACCTCGGGGCCCACGCCCTGTTCTGGGCGGCCTTCACGCTGTCGGTGCTCAGTGTCGCCGTCGTGCTCCTGCGCCTGCCGCGCGAGCTGAAGGTCTAGGGGATTGGCGCGCAGGGCGTCTCTGAGGGCAGCGCCCTGAGCATCCGACTTCGGACCTATGATTTGTCAGGACAAATATCGTATGGTGGAGGTGTGGCCGCAAGGAGCCACTCGGCGGCCCGACGTCGTCGACACCTGACAGAGAGGCACCTGAGCATGGCGAGCAACGAGGCAGTCCAGGCCTCAGAGACAACCGTGTCCATCCCCGAGACCATTCCTGAAACCATGAAGGCCGCGGTCCTGCGGGACCATGAGGTCGGCCTGCAGACCGAGACCCTGCGCACGCCCCGACCCAAGGCCGGCGAGGTTCTCATCAAGGTGGCCGCCTGCGGATTGTGCCACTCCGACCTTCACGTCATCGGTGGTGCCATCGCCTTCCCGTTGCCGGCGGTGCTCGGCCACGAGGTCTCCGGCACCATCGTGGAGCTCGGCCCCGGCAACGAGCACACCGGCCTGACGGTCGGGCAGAAGGTGGCCGGCGGCTTCCTCATGCCCTGTGGTCAGTGCGATGCCTGCGCCTCGGGGCGCGACGAGTTGTGCGGTCCCTTCTTCGACCTCAATCGCCTCAAGGGTTTCCTCTACGACGGCACGACTCGCCTGGCGACTCTCGATGGCGAGCCGGTGGCCATGTACTCCATGGGCGGCCTGGCCGAGTACGCGGTCGTTCCCTCCACCGCGGTGGCTCCCGTGCCGGACACCATCGACATGGTGCCGGCGGCCATCCTGGGCTGCGCGGCCATGACTGCTTACGGGGCCGTGCGCCGTGGCGCCGACCTGCGCTACGGGGAGACCGTCGCCGTGGTCGCCACCGGAGGTGTGGGCACCAACATCGTCCAGATCGCCCGGGCCTTCGGCGCCAGCCAGGTCATCGCCATCGACGTTGATGACGAGAAGCTGGCCCCCATGCTCGACTACGGGGCCACGGCCGTGGTCAACTCCGTCACCCAGGACGCCCGCGAGGAGGTCTTCCGGCTTACCGGCGGCAAGGGCGTTGACGTCTCCTTCGAGGCCTTGGGTATTCCCGCCACCTGGACCACCGCTCTGGACGTGCTGGCCGATGGTGGCCGCATGGTGCCGATCGGCCTGGGGGCCGGCGTGCAGACCGCCGGGGTGGAGATCAACCGCACTGTGCGCCGCTCGCAGTCGATCCTCGGCTCCTACGGGGCGCGCACTCGCCAGGACCTGCCGGCTGTTGTCGACCTGGCCGACAAGGGCATCATCAACTACCGCGATGTCGTCTCGCGCCGCCTGCCGCTGGAGGAGGCCGGCGCCGGCTACACCGCGCTGCGCAACCGTGAGATCCAGGGGCGTGCCGTCGTCGACATGTCGCTGTGATCCCAGGCGGTCAAGCTCCGGTCGCCGGGGGCTTGACCGTGTAGCCTCATCCTCGCGCCTCCTCCTTGGGCCTGCAGGCCCGAGCAGGAGGCGCGAGGCGCGATCCGAGACCGAGGTGGCGGGCGCTCGGTGTCCACATCGGAGACAAAGGGAGCCGACGGCCCGATCGGACCGTTGATGGAACCGCGGAATCATGCGGTTTTCTTATCGGTGGCATGAGCCTGGATTCCGCCTTTGTATCCGATGTGGACATCTCGGGTGTCGCGGCGGTGTGCCGTCGGCCGCGGAGGGCCTCTGACTGACTATCGTGACCATTGCTAAGAGGAGGAGTCCCGTATGTCCACTGATCTGGAGCGCAACAAGGAGAACGTCAAGGCCTTCTACGACCTCATGTTCAACCAGTGCCGGCCGAGGGAGGCGCTGGAGCGATACGCCGGTGACGAGTACCGGCAGCACAACACCCATGTGGCCGACGGCAAGGAGGCCTTCGTCGAGTACTTCGAGCGGATGGCCCGTGACTACCCCGGCAAGAGCGTGGAGTTCGTGCGTGCCTTCGCGGAGGGGATCATGTCATCCTGCACTGCCACCAGCAGTGGCCGGGGTCGGATGACTACGCGGGCATCGACATCTTCCGCCTCGATGAGCGCGGCCGGATCGTCGAGCACTGGGACGTGCTCCAGGTGATCCCGGAGACCTCTGCCAACGACAACGGCATGTTCTGACTCCGGCGCGGGCGCCGGAGTGTCGGTCCGGTGCTGCTCTGTTTTCCGCGCCTGATGCTGAAGTGGGCATGAGAAGAGGGGCGCCGCCTGTGCGGTGCCCCTCGGGTTGCCATGGCTGCGCGGGCTTCCTTGGCCGCGCAGCCTCGTTGTTCTGTGCCCTTGTCGGGCTGGGTCCGGGTCCTGCGTTGCTTGTGATGCGTGGTCCGGATCCGGTGGAGCTTTAGTGAGCTCGTTGGAGTTGCCTACGCTCAGCGGGCCTGGAGGAGGTTGATGCCGGCGTAGATGCCCACGCCCATGGTGATCGCGGCCAGGACGGAGGAGGCGAACATGAGGGTCGGGATGCCGGTGACGGCGCCGACAACGGCCATGACCGTGACGGCGACCATGACGGCGATCATGGCGACGGCGAAGGTAAGGCGGTTGGCGTCGGTCTGCGTGTCGGTGGTCGCCTGGGTGGCGGTGGCGGCAGCGGTGGTCTCGGTGGTCTGGGTGGGGCGCTCGGTGATGGTGGCGGTCATGTGAGTGTTCCTCTCGGTGTGTGTCGAGCAGGTCCGCCTGACCATGAGTCGTGCGTCCCTGCACGACTGTGTGCAGCCCGTGGGCCGGACGGAGGTTTCTCCGTCACGGAGAACTCTAGGAACGCTCCATGCGATTGTCTAGACAAAGGATCGTGACGTGTGTTGCGTCGGTGGATCGTCGATCACAGGGGTCGTTGGGCGAGGGGAGGCTCGCCCTCACAGGTGCGTGTCCGATCGTGGCGACATCGAGGGGATTCCTGGTCCTGGTGGGGCTTTGAGGAGGCTGATGTTGCGGTGGTTTTGATACGGGAGCGTGACCTGCGAGGCGGGACTGCGACGTCAGTCACTGGTCTAGTCATCCTGTGGTGGCGGGCAACGCCAAAAGTCGCGCCGTGGCCGGCCGGCAGGGCGGAAGGCGGCCGGTTGCCGCTCCGGCTATTCTGTCCCGGTGACGACCAGCCAGACTTCTTCCAGCGCCGTCGGCCCCGTCCTCGTGGTGGACTTCGGTGCCCAGTACGCCCAGCTCATCGCCCGCCGCGTGCGCGAGGCCGGTGTCTACTCCGAGATTGTGCCCCACTCCATGGATGCCGCCGCCATGCTGGACAAGCAGCCGTCGGCCATCATCCTCTCCGGTGGCCCCTCCTCGGTCTACGCCGACGGCGCTCCCTCCGTTGACCCGGCCCTCTTCGACGCCGGAGTGCCGGTCCTGGGGATCTGCTACGGATTCCAGGCCATGGCCCAGGCCCTGGGCGGAACGGTCGGACGCACCGGCACCCGCGAGTACGGGCACACCCCCGCCCGCGTGGAGGAGGGCTCCTGCCTGTTCGACGGCACCCCGGACGACCAGGTGGTGTGGATGAGTCACGGTGACGCGGTCCAGGCCGCCCCCGAGGGCTTCACCGTCACCGCCTCCACCTCCCAGACGCCGGTGGCCGCCTTCGAGAACCCGGGCCGCCGCCTCTACGGGCTGCAGTGGCACCCCGAGGTCCTCCATTCCGAGCACGGGCAGGCCGCCCTGGTCAACTTCCTGCACAAGGAGGCGGGGCTGGCGGCCACCTGGACGCCGGACAACATCATCGACGAGCAGGTGGCCCGCATCCGCGAGCAGGTGGGCGACGCCCACGTCATCTGCGGCCTGAGCGGGGGAGTGGACTCCTCCGTGGCCGCCGCCCTCGTCCACCGTGCCATCGGCGACCAGCTCACCTGCATCTTCGTCGACCACGGCCTGCTGCGCGCCGGCGAGCGCGAGCAGGTCGAGCACGACTACGCCGAAGGTATGGGCATCCGCGTCATCACGGTCGACGAGACCGAGCGCTTCCTGAGCGCCCTGGCCGGCGTCACCGAGCCGGAGGCCAAGCGCAAGATCATCGGCCGGGAGTTCATCCGCTCCTTCGAGGCCGCCCAGCGTCGGGTCATTGAGGCTGTCGGGGCTGAGGGCGGCGAGATCCGCTTCCTGGTCCAGGGGACTCTGTATCCCGACGTCGTCGAGTCCGGCGGGGGAGAGGGCGCCGCCAACATCAAGAGTCACCACAACGTGGGTGGCCTGCCTGAGGACCTCGACTTCGAGCTCATCGAGCCGTTGCGCGAGCTGTTCAAGGATGAGGTGCGCGCCATCGGCCGCGAGCTGGGTGTGCCGGAGAAGATCGTCGCCCGCCAGCCCTTCCCCGGGCCGGGGCTAGGAATTCGCGTCATCGGCGAGGTGACGGCCGAGAACCTGCGTGTGTTGAGGGCCGCCGACGCCATCGCCCGCGAAGAGCTCACCGCCGCCGGGCTCGACGACGAGATCTGGCAGTGTCCGGTGGTGCTGCTGGCCGACGTGCGCTCCGTGGGGGTGCAGGGCGACGGGCGCACCTACGGCCACCCCATTGTTCTGCGGCCGGTCAGCAGTGAGGACGCCATGACCGCGGACTGGACCCGCCTGCCTTACGACGTCCTGGCGCGCATCTCCAACCGGATCACCAACTCCGTGCCGGAGGTCAACCGGGTGGTGCTCGACTGCACGAGCAAGCCCCCGGGCACTATCGAGTGGGAGTGACGGGCGAGTCGGAGCGATAGTCCGCTGCCTGCAAGGCCCCGCCGGTGCGATGCGCCGGCGGGGCCTTGTCGTGCTCGTGGTGAGCGTGATCCGGCGTGTCTGCCGGTTCTGGTCGGGTCGGGGCCGACTGCCGGGCGGGGCGGTGGGCCGGACTGTCCATCGAGGACTGCGATTCTCGCCGAGGACGTACGTATCCCCCAGATCACTGGGATTTCCCGCAGTGGTCTGGAGGAAAAAGTCAGTCCTCGTGCAGGGAAGGACGTCCCCGATCCGGTGAGGTATGGACTTGGGGTGGCGATTGCGTGAGCTACGGGAATGTTGGGCGCTTTTCTGAGTGTTAGCTGGAGTCTTGAAAAATCGCCGGCAGATCGATAGTGGTTCTCGAGTTCTGCGTTTCAATGGAACTTGACTCCGGGGGGTGAATGATTGTTGACGCCTACTCCATTTTGTGGGTCACCATATTTCTTTGGTTGGGCCGTTAAGGTATGGTGGTTGATGTGCGTGAATGTGCATTCTGGCAAGTAGTGTCATGTCGTCGGTAGTTGCGATGACATTAAGTTTCATTCGGAAGGTTAGTGTTCATTTTTGGAATGTAATAGTTCTGAATACTTCGCTTCTGGGTGTGCTGTCTGGGTGGTGTGCTGGCTACGATGAGCGGTGCAGCGGATGTCGCTGCATTCGTTTGTCCCGTTTCGGCCTATCGCCGAATATCAGGAGCCACAATGTCGTACCCTCCTCAGTCCGTCCCTCCCCAGCAGTACCCGCCTCAAGATCAGGTTCCTGTGCCCATTCAGCAAGCGCCTGCGCCAGTAAAGAAGGGGCGCAACACCGTGGGCATCGTCGCTCTGGTGATGGCGATCATCGGGTTCATCTTCGCCTGCGTCCCTGGCGCGCTCATCGTCGGCTGGATTCTGCTGCCAATCTCCTTCATCGTCGGATTGGTGGGCCTCTTCCGGAAGGGGAGGTGATCTGGCCCGCAATCACCGCGGTGATCGTCTCGGTTGTCGGAACTGTCGTCGGCGTCTTCGTCTTCCTTGTGGTTGTGAGCAACGCTGTCGATGAGGCGATGTCCTCTACGAGCGCGGTCTCTGCGGCGCCGGCTCCCGATGGGGCGTCGTCGAACTCAGGAGGATCGAGTGCTGCGGACTCCGCACAGGGAAAGACTCGGGAGAACCCCTACCCGCTCCGTACCGAGATCTCCAGCAAGGAATGGAAAGTGGTCATCAATTCGGTCACTTTCAAGGCTGACGATCAGGTCGCCGCGGCCAACCAGTTTAACGACCCTCCCGCTGAAGGGAAGGAATACGTTCTCATCAACTACACCGCCACCTACATCGGCAATGACCCAAGCGGAGACACACCTGCTTTTGTGCTGGTCGACTTCGTGACGGCGGATGGTGTCACCGTCGATGGGGCCGACTCCATCGCCGTCGCCCCGGATGCCATCGACACTCTGACCACGCTGTACAACGGGGCCAGCGTCTCAGGCAACGTTGTGCGAGCGGTGCCGTCGGCCAACGCCCAGGACGGGGTTCTTGCGGTGACCCCCGGTCTTCTGGCCGACAAGGTCTTCGTCGCGGTGAAGTGACGACCGCGGCGTCGACCGTAGGGCCAGACTTTTGGGGCCGGTCACCAGGTGGTGGCCGGCCCCAACGTCGTGTTGGCGGGTGCTCCGCGCGCCAGTGCCCTACAGGGCCGACCGCGCACGGGCGCGCCCCACGGCCACGGCGACGGAGAAGACCGCGACGGCGAACAGGGCGCAGATCCCGCAGTCCACCAGCAGGCGCCCAATGACGGCGGCGGACATGGAGGTCGCCTCGTACGCCCCGGAGATCGCTCGGTCCGCCCAGTAGCCGGGCGTGAGCCTCGCCGCCCGGGCGAGCGAGTCGGGCAACCCCTCGATGGGCACCCACGCCCCACCCAGGAAGGACAGGGCCATGCCGCCGATGTTGGCGACCGCGTTGGCCGCGTGCTGTCCCAGACCTATCTGCCCCATGAGGAATCCGATCGAGACCGCCACGAGCGTGTAGCTGCCCACGGCCGCAGCGACCACCCCCAGAAGCGGAGCCGACGTCGCCACGCTGCCCAGGCCGAAGGCCGCCACTCCCAGCCCGAAGACCCATAGCCACCCGGCGAGCCCCACCACGAGGCACGCGCCCAGCAGCCCGAGGCTGCGGGAAGTGCCACTGACCGGGGTGGCCTCAAGGCGTGCGCGCACCGCCCGGCGCCCCAGCGCCGCCATCAGCGTGGAGATCGTGACGACCGCGAAGGCCATGAGCGGGTAGAAGGAGAACCTGGCGTAGGTGACGAAGCTGTGGGACAGAGGCGTGGCGTCCGGGGTGATCCGTTTCGCGGGGGCGGAGTGGTTCATCGTCTCCTTGGCAAGTGCCACGGCCCGGACCGGGTCGTCCGTGGTGGTCGACAGGTAGTCGCTGACCTGCCCCACGTAGGAGTCGGTGCGCACATTCATAAGCGCGCCGGACGCCGACTCGTACCCAATGACCGTGTCCATGCGGGGCGGCTCGGTGCCCTCGCGAGCCGCCTGCTGCAGCCTCTGCCCGTAGCCGGCAGGAATGATGAGGATGTAGCTGATGCGGTTCTGCGCGGTGGCGTCCTGGAGGGCCCGCCTGGAGTCCTCAAGCGACTGAGCCTCGCCGACGGACTCGACATAGCCCTTGACCCCGCGGGAGATCGTGGAGCCGTCGCGGTCGATGACGGCCACACTCGCCGTGGCGACCGTGACCTCATCGGAGCTGTCCTCGGACTTGGCCATCCCGGTGAACAGACCGAACAGGCTCAGCACCACCAGGTAGATGAGGATGTACAGCCGGTGAGCGGCCACAACTCTCACACATGTCTTAAAGGTGCTCATGGGTCATCCTCCTGGCGCGGATCAGGGCGATGGTCAGGAACAGGCACGTCATGCCCAGCAGGACTGCGCAGCTGCGGGCGAAGGGTGCCAGGGAGTCGTAGTACAGGAGCCCGTAGAAGCAGCGGGCCGTCTGCCACAGGGGATTGGCCTGGGCCAACAGCGGTGCGTGCTGCTCGATGGAGCTGGCCAGGGACTGGGATGCGGGCCCGTACAGGCCGGTGAGCAAGGACAGCAGGGAGGTGAATCCGGAGATCATCCCGATCTCCAGGCGGGCCAGCGTCCCCAGGGCGGCGCCCACCGCGCTCGCCATGAGGCTGCACACCCCGATCGCCACGAGGCACAGCAGCACATGGGGCCCGAAGTCCACGCCCACGACCGAGGCCATGAAGGCGAAAGCGACGAGCAGGCAGACGAACACGCACACCCAGGAGGCCGCGAGCGTGGCCGTCAGGACCTTCCAGCGGGCCAGACCCGCCAGGGTCTGTCGCGCGCCCACCGGTGAGACGGCCATGATTCCCTTCACGGCCACCATTGCCACGGTCGTCCCCATGCCGCAGGCGAAGGCCAGCAGCGCGAAATAGTAGTGGGTCTGCGGCTTGACCGGGGAGGGCGTCACCGAGATCGAGCGGGTGAAGACCTGATCGGTCTCCAGCGCCGCCAGCTTCTCAGGAGCCGCCCCCGCCTTGGCCAGGGCCACGTACTCGGCCCGCCTCTGGGTGTAGGGAGTCCATGACCACTCGCAGCACCCGAGTCGTCTCGGCCTCGTTGCCCTGCTGAGTCACGTGCAGCAAAGGATCGCTGCCCTCGACGGCGAGATACCCGTTGGTCTCTCCCCGCTTCGCGGCGGCCTCGGCCTGCGCGACCGTGGAGTGGGTGACCTTCGTGATGAGGTGATGATCGGCGTCGTCGGCGGAGATGCGCTCCACGACGGCGTCCAGCCCCGGAGCGGTCCGGTAGGCCTCGTCCTGGACGACGCCGAAGCTCATGGGGGTGGCCTCGTAGACCTTGTCCAGGTTGGAGAACATGGCCATGAAGATGAGGGACAGGACGACGGGGAAGCCGAGCGTCCACACGAGCAGGACCCGGTCTCGCAAGAGCCTGAGCACTTGGTACAGGAAAACGGTCAACATCTCAGGCCGCCTCGTCTCGCAGGGGCCCGCCCGGTGATCTCCAGGAAGACGTCGTTGAGGGTCGGGGGCTCGGAGGTCACCCGGCCGCAGGTCGCCCCCGCGGCATCCAGCGCCCTCATGACATCGGTGAGGTTGTGAGCCCCGGGGGAGCACTCGATGAGCACCTCACCGTCCAGGTAGGCGGCCGTGCGCACATGCTCCAGGCGGCGCAGGCCCTCCAGGGCCTCCTCGCCCAGCGGGGCGGGGTCAACGACCTCCACCCGGATGCGCTCACCGGTGCCGATCATGGCCTTGAGCTCGTCGGAGGTACCGGAGGCCACCTGACGGCCGCGGTCCATAATGACGATCCGGTCGCACAGCTGCTCCACCTCCTCCATGTAGTGGCTCGTGTAGATGACGGTGGCACCGCGCTCGTTGAGACGCTTGATGCCCTCGAGAATGGCGCCCCGGCTCTGCGGGTCGACGGCGACTGTGGGCTCATCGAGGAAGATGAGGTCAGGGCCGTGGGCGATGCCGCAGGCGATGTTGAGGCGTCGCAGCAGGCCGCCGGAGAGCTTCTTGGGCTTGAACCTCACGAACTTCTCCAGACCGACGAAGGCGATCGCCTCGGCCACCAGGCGGCGCCTCTCGGCGCGGTCGCGCACGTAGAGGGCGCAGAAGGCGTTGACGTTCTCCGCCACCGTGAGCTCATCGAAGACGGCCACGTCCTGGGGCACCACGCCGATGCGACGCTTGAGACCGTAGGAGGTGGGCGTCATCGGCTCACCGAAGACGCGGATCGAGCCCTTGTCGTAGGTGAGCAGCTGAAGGATGCAGCTGATCGTCGTCGTCTTGCCCGAGCCGTTGGGGCCGAGCAGCCCCAGCACCTGACCGCGCGGGATCGTCAGAGACAGTCCGTCCACCGCGACCAGCTCCCCATAGCGCTTGACCAGGGAGTCGACCTCCACCGCCAGGCCCGCCTCGTGGCTCTCATCCTCGCCGTCCATCTCGGCTCCTTCCTTTGTTCCGCCGGTGGTCCCCGGCTCATGGCATCCATGGTCGCGGGGCGCGGTGGCGCTCAGAAGTGCCTGTTGTCATGACTGCGGCCGGCCCCCATGACTTCTGTCATGAGATGCCGGAACGAGTTCCCTAACGGCATGCCGGGCCCACGAGCGCCGGCCACCGACCGATAATCGAGGGGTGAAGGTTCTGGCCGACAAAGGCGTGCTGCTGTGCGGTTGCCTCCTGCTGGTCCTGCTCGTGGGGCAGGTGAAGACGGCCGCCGTGATCTGGCTGATCGCGGCCGTGACCATCGCCGGCCTGAGCATGAGCACCGACCAGCGACAGTGGGGGATCGCCGCGCCGGCCGCCTATCTCCTGGTGGGAGCCCTCTCGACGGACTCCGTGACCGGGGCGCCGCTGGTCGTCTACGTCCTGGCCCGCCTCGGTGCGCTCGGAACCCGGCGCGCGCGAATGGCGGCGGCAGCCGCCTGCATTCCCTTCGTGGCCGCCGTTGCCGCCCGGGTTCGGGACACTCCCGTGCTGGCCCTGGCCCTGGTGTTCTGTGCGCTTGCGGTCCTCCTGGCGCTGCGCACCGTCCAGGAGGAGGCGGCGCGAAGGAGCCTGCACGTGGTGCGCGACGACCTGCGCGAGAAGGTCCTCACCCTGCAGGACACGAACGCCCAGCTGCTCCAGGCCCAGGACTACGAGCTGCGCGCTGCCGCCCTGGCCGAGCGCACCCGCATCGCCCGCGAGATCCACGACGGCGTCGGCCACCTCCTGACCCGCCTCCTGCTGCAGGTCAAGGCCCTCCAGGTCGTCCACCGCGAGGAGCCCGGCGTCGTCGCCGACCTCACTACCCTGGACGGTGGCCTCGATGAGGCCCTGGACTCCATGCGCCGCTCCGTCCACGCCCTGTCCGACGACGGCGAGGAGCTGGCCACCTCCCTCAACCTGCTGGGCTCGCGCTGCGGCATCGACTCGGTGAGCGTGGACTGCTCCACCGAGGTCGAGCCGCCTGCGACGGTGGCGCGCTGCGTCGTCGCCGTGGTGCGCGAGGCCCTGACCAACGCCGCCCGCCACGGTGGGGCCAGCTCGGCCCGCGTGGCCGTCACCGACTACCCTGCGTTCTGGCAGGTGACTGTTGACAATGACGGCATCGTCCCCGCCGAGGGAGAGCCGGTCGCCGTTGGCCGCGGCGGCTCGGGCCTGGGCCTGCGCTCCATGACGGAGCGGGTCGAGGCCCTGGGCGGACGGGTGCGCATCACCCCGCGGCCACGGTTCACGGTCTTCGCCACGATCCCCAAGGACGGACAAGGGAAAGAAGGAACATCATGAGGGTCCTCATCGTCGACGACGACGCGCTCGTCGCCCAGTCCCTGTCCACGATCCTCTCGGTCGAGGAAGACGTCGAGGTCGTCGGCCTGGGCTGCTCGGGACCCGAGGCCACCGAGCGCTACCGGGAGCTGACCCCCGATATCCTCCTCATGGACATCCAGATGCCCGGCGGGGACGGGCTCAGTGCGGCCGAGCGGATTCTGGCCGAGGACGCCGGAGCGCGCATCGTCTTCCTGACCACCTTCTCCGACGACGAGTACATCGTGCGGGCCCTCAGGATGGGGGCGCGCGGCTACCTCATCAAGCAGGACGTCGCCCAGGTCGCCCCGGCGCTGCGCTCCGTCATGGCCGGGGTCTGCGTCCTGGAGGGGAGGTGCTCGAGCGCAGCACCACCATGGGGCTCGGTGGGCCCGCCGGAGGGCGGGGGCCGGCCGAGGAGGGCCCGGGACCGACCGCCAAGGACCTGCGGAGCACGGCTTTTGCGGCCCTGACCGACCGCGAGTACGAGGTCGTCGAGGCCGTGGCCGAGGGACTGGACAACGCCGAGGGCCGCGGCGCGGCTGTTCATGAGTGAGGGCACGGTGCGCAACCACATCAGCGCGATCCTGGCCAAGCTCGGCCTACGCAACCGCACCCAGGTCGCGGTCATGTACTACCGCTCCGCACAGGCCGGGTGAGCCTGGCGCAGCCGTACCCCAGCGTGACACATCGTGTTACCCTCGATGGGAGACGAGGAGGAAGCGATGTCGACCGCTATGGAGAATCTCAACGTCAAGATCGATGCCGAGGACAAGCGTCTGTTCGTTGAGCTTGCTCGCCAGATGGGAACGACTCCGTCCAATGCTGTACGCATGTTCGTCCGCGCGTTCAATGACTTCAAGGGTTTCCCTTTCGACACCTCACGTCCCTATGGCATGACTGCCGAGGCACGACGGGCTTACGAGGAGGCCGATGCGGCGATCGCCGCAGGAACGGCCAAGCGTTACCGGACCGTAACTGACCTGCGCAACGACCTGGGCCTGTGATGCTCCAGATCGTCATCTCGAACAAGTGCAAGAAGGACCTCAAGCGGGCTAGAAGCGCGGTCTCGACCTGGATGAGTTCTTCGCCGTCGTCGATATGCTTCAGCGTCAAGAGGCGTTGCCCGCTCGCTACCACGACCATGCGCTCACGGCGGACCGAGCAGGTTTGAGGGACTGCCACATCCGGCCCAACTGGGTGCTGATCTATGAGGTTCGAGAGGTGGAGCTCGTGTTGCTCCTGGTGGAAACCGGCAGTCATTCCGATCTTCGGATGTGAATGGTATGAACAATCAATCGTGGCCAAGTCAGTGTTTGTGAAATCATGCGCAGACTGATCTGCTCCAGCTGAGAGCGGTGCCCGCCACTCGGGTGCACACCGCGTCCGACGACTCCAGACGCCTTCGACGACTCTGTTTGAGCGCGGTTGATGGTGGTAGTATCAATACGGTCGGTCGGTGTGGTCGCAATCTACGAAAGTAGGAATCTGTGGGAGCGCTTGCTTTAATCCTGTTCGTTGTGGTGATTATTCCCATGCTGCTGTGGGGCATTGTAGATCCTCGCGGCATGTGGGAGGCGACGTCCTCCTGGCAGTTCCGTGACCCTGAGGCCAATGAGCCGTCTGATAGTGCCTTCGCTATGCAGCGGTTCTCTGCCTTTATCAGTCTTCTGGTGATAGTGGGAGCTTTCTTCTTTGTCATGTCGGCGTCGCACAGGAATGCGAGTGATCGCGCAACGGATGATGCCACTCCTCATGTGTACCCAAACATTTATTCGTCGAGTGACGGTGAGGATAGTGATGGATATGCCGAGACGACCGTGACTCCGTCTCCGGTGGATCCTTTCCCGTCATCTTCGATGACTGCCGTGGGATCTGGTGATCCGGTTGTCCTTTTCGAGCCGGTTCTCGAGGGTGTGGCCGGTGAGCAGAAATCGGACTCCTCGGTCAGCATTGGCATCGACGCCTTCTATTACTCGTGGCTGCCCGGAGACCATCCGAGTGCCTTCGCCACGGCAAGCGTCGTCGACTCCAAGGTCGCCTTGGGGACGCTCGATCCTGCCCAAGCGACCACGGCCAGTGGTGGAGAATCGGCACTGGGCGAGGGGGCTGCGATTATTGTCCGGATGACAAAGGCGGTGTGCGCCGTCACGTCGGTATCGGTCCAAGAGTATGAGAAGGGCATTCAAATCGCTGTCCATGGGGTCACCGATCCGGCCCGCTGCGGGCAGACAACCGAGGGTGCTTACGTCGCCATCCCGCTCACCGATGAGCAGGTGACGAAGGCGCGCAGCTACGAGGCTCCCGCCTACCATCCTCTGGATGACTCCGAGCTGAAGTACGGGTGGCAGAGTTCCCCCGAGGGGAAGTACAGCCCGACCATCTTCCAGGCTCGTAGCCGTGCCAAGCTCTCCGAGGTATGGCAGTCGGAGGAGACAGACCGCCAGCTGACGCCTCATGTGCTTCTGCCTCGCAGTGCGGGCTAAAGAGTGCCGGCTGGTCAGGCGAGTTCACCGGTGACGAGGCGGACGAGGTCTCGGCGCGCCCGGCGCCCCTCCGGGGTGGGGAACATCGGGTAGACGTGGTTGAGGTTCTCGCCGACGTGCAGCGTCGAGTCCACCCCGGCCTCCAGGAGCTTGGCGTGGAAGAGCGCATTGTCCGGCAGGAGGATCTCCGGGTCCCCACGAAGGTCGTCACCTTCTTCAGGCCCGACAGGTCCCCGTAGATGGGGGAGAGGTGCCAGTCGGTCGGCGGGGTGCTGCCCGCCCAGGAACGGCCGATCTCGGCGAGGGGCTCGGGAGCCATGAGCGGGTCGGCGTCTGCGTAGTCGGCGATATCCGGGTTGGTGTTGGTGATGTCGACCCAGGGCGAGATGAGTGCGAGCTCATCGGGCTGGGTGTCGCCGGCCTCGGCCAGGGACAGGGCGATGACCGCCGCCAGGCCCCCGCCTGCGCTGTCCCCCATGAGGATGATCCGCTTCCCCGGGTTCTGCGCCACCGTTCGCCGATAGAGCTCCAGCACCAACCGGTGCGCCTCCTGCCAGGTGTGATGGGGCGCCAGCGGGTAGAGCGGCATGACGATGTCGGCCCCCGTCCTTCGGGCCAGATGATCGACCAGCCAGGCGTGCGCCGAGACTGCCGTCGCGATGTAGCCGCCGCCGTGCAGGTAGACGATGACCGCGCTCGACGGCGTCCGCGGGCGGACGTGATAGACGGGCATGCCGGAGTCCTCGCTCCGCTCGAGGTCGTAGAAGAAGCGACTCCAGGCCGGGAAGGTGACGGTGCGGGCAGGCTCGGGGCGGTCGGCCAGACGCGCGATCCGCTCGGTCATCGGAATGCGGGCCGCCAGTGTCTTGACCGGCCGGACGCCGTACTCCGCCAGGCTCGCCGCGGCCGAGCGGCCATATCGCTTGCGGGAGTAAAGGCTGAAGGCCCCCACCGTCAGGCCCACACTGGCTGCGCCGACGGCGATCCTGCTCCCGCTGAGTCTCCTGGGTGCCTTCATGATTCCTCCACTCCGCAGAGCCCCGAGTGCTCTCCGACAACATCTCCGGATCCGGTGTCTGCTCCGTTATCGTAGGCATCAGAACGCCGCGATGATGGGGTGAATCCAGCTCGTTCACTCAGTGCGGAGGCCGGCACGTGGTTGAGCCGTCGGCATGACAACAGGAGACTGCGATATGGAAACCTACGAGATCGACCACCTCGCCGCCGTCCGTGCTCTCGCCCCCGAGTGCATGGTGCTGCTGCGCTCAATGGTGCCTTCCCTTGGCTGAGCCGGGCGAGATCGCCCTGTTCGGCTCCGGTGCGCGACACACCATCAAGGGCGGAACCGGCAGCGGAGACGTCAACTCCCGCCACGTCACCACCATCGAGGAGGGCCTGGAAGCAGCCGGCTTCACCAACGTCACCCGGCCCTGGCTGGAGGCCTACGACCGTATCCGTCTCCAGGCCCACCAGGACTTCATCGCCGGCATCAGGGCCGAGGCCGCCGAGCGCGGCGTCCCCGCCATCATGGTCGGCATGGGCTCGGTCATGCCCGAGCCGGAGTACACCATCCCCCTCGATATCCAGGCCGGCACCGACCCGCACACAGCCGTCTACATCCTGTCCCGAACCTCCGGGGAAGGCAGCGACCGCACCCCCGAGGCCGGAGACCTCAGACTCACCGACACCGAGATCCGTGACATTCTCGACCTCAACGGGCGCTTCGAGCGGTTCCTCCTCGTGCTCAACGTGGGCGGCGTCGTCGACCTCAGCCCGCTCGACGACGTCGCCAACATCCTCCTGCTCTCCCAGCTCGGCGCGACCGTCGGCGACGCCTTCGCCGACGTCCTCCTGGGCCGGGCCTACCCGTCGGGAAAGCTCGCCACCACCTGGGCCGCCTGGGACGAGGACGACCAGATCGGCGACTTCGGCGACCCGGACGACACCCACTACCGCGAGGGCATCTACGTCGGCTACCGCTTCTACGACTCGGTCGGCAAGGAGCCGCTCTTCCCCTTCGGATTCGGCCTGGGCTACACGTCCTTCGACGTCCAGATCCGCCAGGTGAGCCTCGATGGCGCCCGCGTGAGCATCGACGTCGACGTCACCAACACCGGCGGCTACCCGGGCAAGGAGACCATCCAGGTCTACGCCAGCGTGCCGGCCGGACGCCTCGACCAGCCCCTCCAGGAGCTCGCAGGCTTCACCAAGACCGACGAGATCGCCCCCGGCGCCACGGCACGGATCACCGTCGACGTCGATCTGACCGACCTGGCCTCCTACGACGAGGCCGCCCGTGCCACGGTCCTGGAGGCCGGGCGCTACCTGCTGCGGGCGGGAACCTCCAGCCGGCAGCTGAGTCCCGTCGCCGTCGTCGAGCTCGCCCAGGACGCAACCGTGCGACACCTGGCCGGCGACCTGGGGGAGCCCGGCTTCACCGACTGGAAGCCCGAGGCGCCGGCGTCCCTCGACATCCCGGCCGGCCTGCCGGTGCTCGCCGTCGACCCAACCGACCTGCGTCTGCCGGACCACGCCGAGCCCGACGAGCAGGGAGCGCTCGAGGACGTCAGGCAGGCCCTCACCCTGGCCCGGGGGCTCTCCGACGACGAGCTCATGTATACCGTCCTGGGGGACTACCGCCGCGGCGAGGAGTCCGGCTCCATCGTCGGGGCCGCCTCCACCACCGTCATCGGCGCAGCGGGCCAGACCACCACCCGGATCCCCGGCCTGCCCAGCATCAACATGGCCGACGGGCCCGCCGGCCTGCGCCTGGCCCCCACCTACGGTGTCGACGCCGAGGGCCCCTTCCCCTGGGCGACTCCAGCCTGCCCGCCACCTTCCTCGACCTCATGGACGACGCCGGACGTGAGGCCCTCGGCATCGCCGACGAGCCAGACCCCCGCGAACCCACCGAGATCCGCGAGCAGTACACCACCGCCATCCCCATCGGCACCGCGCTCGCCCAGTCCTGGAACCCGGCACTGGCCGAGCAGCTCGGCGACGTCGTCGGGGCCGAGATGGAGCGCTTCGGCGTCCACCTCTGGCTCGCCCCCGCCTTCAACCTGCACCGCAGCGTCCTGTGCGGACGCAACTTCGAGTACCTCTCCGAGGACCCGCTGCTGACCGGACGCATCGCCGCCGCCATCACCCGCGGGGTCCAGTCCTACCCGGGGCGGGGCGTGACCATCAAGCACCTGGCCTGCAACAACCAGGAGACCAACCGCCTCAACTCCAACAGCCGGGTCAGCCCCCGAGCCCTGCGCGACCTCTACCTGCGTGCCTTCGAGATCTGCGTGCGCCAGGCCCGCCCCGCCGCCGTCATGACCTCCTACAACCTCATCAACGGCGTCCACACCTCCGAGTCGGCCGAGTTGCTCGAGGTGATCCTGCGCCGGGAATGGGGCTTCGACGGACTGGTCATGACCGACTGGGTCGTCGACGGCATGACCCACAGCGACATGAAGCACCCGCGTGCCACCGCGGCCGCCACCATCAAGGCAGGCAACGAGCTCTTCATGCCCGGAGGCGAGACGGACCGGGAGGACCTCCTGGCGGCCCTGGAACGGGGGAGTGCAGGGCGTGGGCCGGGAGACCGGAGCGCGGCGGAAGACGGAGGTGCGGCCCTGACGCGGGGCGAGCTTGAGAAGCAGGCTGCCCGGGTCATCCGCGCGGCCTGGAGACTCGCAGGCTCCGAGCAGTGACTGCTCACGGAGGTTGAGGCCGGCCGGCGTTTCGGCGGGGAGCCGGGCTGGATCAGCGCAGCCGGCGTCCGCGGGCACATCGCGCGGAAAGCCGATGGAGGTGAGTGAAAGAACCTATCGCTCGGGTGGCGGACGTGACATGCTCGGGTCGAGCCGACCGCACTGAATAAGGAGCCCCTCCATGGCGCTGACACCTCAAGCACGTGAGACCTTCACCAGGCTGTTCGGGGTGGAGCCCCAGCCCCACCCCACGGACCCTGAGCTGTTCGACATCCTCCAGAACGGGATCTTCGACGAGGCCTTCTCCACGGGCGTCCTCACCGACGTCGAGCGCGAGCTGCTCACCATCACCGCCCTGACCGCCATGCAGACCCTTCCGCAGCTGCAGGCCCACGTGGGGGCCGCCCTCAACATCGGCGCGAGCCCGCTCCAGCTGCGCGAGACCATCTACCAGTGCGCCCCCTACATCGGCTTCCCCAAGACCCTCAATGCCATCGACATCGCCAACGGGGTCTTCGAGGCCAACGGCATCTCCCTGCCCCTGGAGAACGCCGGCACCGTGGATGCCACCGACCCCAGTGCCCGCGAGCAGGCCGGCGCCGCCATCCAGGCCCCGCTGTACGGCAATGAGGTCAAGGAGGTCTTCTCCGCCCTGCCCGAGCCCTTCGATGAGTTCGTGCCCCACCTGCTGACCTCCTCCGCCTTCGGCGACTTCGCCACCCGCGGCGGGCTCGACGTCGCCCAGCGCGAGCTCATCAGCCTGGTGGCCATCGCCGCCATCGGCGCCACCACCCAGCTGCGCCCGCACGTTGCCGGGGCGATCCGGGCCGGTTCCTCCCGTCAGAAGGTGGCCGCCGCCCTGGTCCAGGTCATGCCCTACATCGGCGGCCCCTACGCCCTGTCCGGCCTGGTCCTCGTGGCCCGCTACGACGAGAGTGCCTCCGCAGAGGCCTACCGCTGACGAGGCAGGTCCGCGCCCGGCCCGCGGCCCGTCTACGATGGCCGCCGGGCCGGTTCTCGTTGCCGGCCCCGCACAGCAAGGAGAACACGTGACGACGACGCAGCCCTACCTCTCACGGCAGGTCACCCTCACCGTCCAGGGGCAGAGGCTCGGGGGACTGGCCTACGTCCCGCGCACGGCGTCGTCAACCCCCGCGCCCCTGGTCATCTGCTGCCACGGTATGGAGGGCTCCCACACCCGCGTCGCCCCCATGGCCCGGCGCTTCGCCGCGGCCGGGGCCGTGGCCATCTGCTTCGACTTCCGCGGGGGCGGCGGCAGCGCCAGCCAGGGCGAGACCACCGCGATGTCGGCCCTCACCGAGCTGGCCGACCTCGAAGCCGTCCTCACTGCCGCCTGCGCCTGGCCGGAGGTCGACGCCTCCCGGGTCGCCCTGTTCGGGCTGAGCCTGGGCGGGGCAGTCGCAGCGCTCGCGGCCGCCCGCCACCCGCAGCGGATCACCGCCCTGGCCCTGTGGTACCCGGCCCTACGGCTCGGGGAGAACCTGCGAGCCGCCTTCCACACTCTGGCGGCCGTTCCCGAGGAGTTCGACTGGGCGGGCACCCGCCTGGGGCGCGCCTACGCCGTCGACGGCTGGAACCTGGAGGTCGGGGCCGAGCTGGCCACCTACCGTCGCCCCGTCCTCATCGTCCACGGGGACCAGGACCGTGCCGTGCCCATTGAGGTCTCCCGGGCCGCCGTGAGCGCCACCCCCGACGCAGAACTCGTCACCATCCCCGGCGCCGCTCACGGCTTCGGCGACGCCAACTGGGAGGAGGCCATGCGCCGCACGATCGGCTTCCTGGCCTGGAACGGGGTCCTCGAGGAGGACTGAGAGGACTGAGCCGCGCGGCGGACAGTGGGAACGGGCGGCGCAGTCCGTTTTTCTGACACCGGTGGTTCCCTGAGCTGCGGGCGGCGCAGAATTGACCGCGTGAGCGCACACGAGACAGCAGATCTGACCAGTGTCAGCAAGACGATGCTGTTGACCCTCCACGCCAGGGCGGAGCACACGCTCTCCGACCGGCCGCGCTTCACTGACCCCGCCGCGGTCGAGCTCGTCTCCCGGCTCGACTACGACTTCACCATGGCCAAGCAGGACCGGCTCATGGCCGACGGCGTCGTGCTGCGCACCCTCACGCTCGACCCGCTCGTGGCCGGGTACCTGGACACCCACCCCGGCTGCACGGTGGTCAACGTCGCCTGCGGGCTCGACACCCGCTTCCAGCGCCTCGATGACGGGCGTGTCACCTGGTACGACCTCGACCTACCCGACGTCATCGCGCTGCGACGCCGGCTGCTGGAGGACGGCGAGCGTCACCGCACCATTGCCGCCTCCGCCCTCGACCCCTCCTGGCCCGACCAGCTGGAGGACATGAGCCGCGACGTGCTTGTCATCATCGAGGGACTGAGCATGTACCTCGAGCAGGAGGAGGTGCGCACGCTCCTGGACATCATCGCTGCGCGCCTGCCCGGCGCGACCGTCCTCATCGAGGTCATGCCCCGACTGTTCCAGAAGTACGGCCGGGAGCGCTCAGTGGAGGATGCGGGCGCGCGCTACACCTACGGATGCTCCAGCGCCGCAGAGTTCCGCCGCACGGTGGCCCCCGACTACACGCTCCTCCACGACGTTCCCTTCACCCGCACCATTGCGCGCTACCACCCCTGCTCGCGCCCCTGACGCGGCTACCGCTGGTGGGCAGACTCTCCGAGCGCATCCTGGTACTGCGAGCACCGGCCTGAGCGCTGGATGGACGCTGGGCCGGTGCTGGGCCGGGCGTTGGGTAAGGACCTGGCTGGTGCCGGTCTGGCACTGATCTGCGCTGGACCGGCGCTGGCCTGGCACTGGTCGGCACTGGACCGACACGAGGACTGGGCGGCCGGTCTCGACGGGGACATCCTGCGCGCGGGGGTGCATTCCCTCCCGGTCGGGGACACCCTGCGCGTCGGGGGACAGGAATCCGGTCTCCGACGGCGTCGAATGCCCCCGTCCGGAAGGGCACGCACCCGGCCGCGTGGAATGTCCCCGGCCGCGATGAGATTCCCCGGCTGTCGCCGTGCGTCTCCAAGCCGAGAGGCCGACGCCGTGCCCCACCGTGCTGCTCTACTCCGAGTCGCGGCCGTGCCATCGAGACAGGGCCTCAGTGATCTCCTTGAGTGAGAGCTTCCCGGCGGCGACGTCCATCACCAGCCGGTAGGCGTCGTCGTCGGGAGCCTCGACCCAGTGGCCGTTGATGTCCAGGAAGACCAGCGTGGCCAACCACCCCAGGCGCTTGTTGCCATCCACCAGTGGATGATTGCGGACCAGGGAATCGAGCAGAGCTGCTGCCTTCTCATCGATCGTGGCGTAAGCGTCGTGTCCCCAGAGCATGGTCGCAGGTCGGTGCAGCGCCGAGTCGAGCAGGCCGAGATCCCGGACCGGTCCCACAGCGAGATCCTCAATGAGAGACAGTACGTCCTCGAGCGTCAGGTACTCGACCATCTCTGCCCGATCAGCGGCCGAGGCGTTCCAGGACTTCGGCGTACCGGTTGCGGATGCGGGCGGAGGCGTCCGCGACTCGCTGCTCATGCCCGCGGCGCGCGGCCGCCTCGTGGATCGCCCGGATCGTCGCCTCCTGGCGGCTGACCCCGTCCTCCTGCGCAAGGAGCGCGAGCAGCCGCTCATCCTCTTTGCTCAAGCGCAATGTCATCGCCATGCCTCCACAGTAGCAGGTGGTACCAGACTGGTATCAGATGGGGGTGGGGATGGGCCTGGCCTGATGCTGGCCTGGCACTGGCACGGCACTGGTCGGCACTGGACCGACACGAGGCCTGGGCGGTCGATCTCGACGAGGACATCCTGCGTGTGGGGGTGCATTCCCTCCCGGTCGGGGACACCCTGCGCGTCGGGGGACAGGAATCCGGTCCCCGACGGCGTCGAACGCCCCCGGCCGCACGGAAACGCCCCCGGCCGGAAGGACACGCACCCGGCCGCGTGGAATGCCCCCGACGGCATCGGATGTCCAGACCCGGAGGTGCACGTACCCGGCTGGTACCGATGGGGTGAGCCGGCACTACTATTCCCCCTGGACGTGCCCGCAGCGCTGCGGGCACGGGCGACGAGGAGGAATCATGGGTGAGCCGATGACGGCGTCGGATAAGGATGCTCAGACGGCCGAGGAGCAGGAGCGCGGCTACTGGCTCTATGTCCCGGGCGAGGGCGCCGGGAAGTGGGAGGAGTTTCGAACGGCCGGGATCATGGCGCTCAACTGGGATCGGATCGGCGACCCCACCAGCTACCCGAATGAGGAAGCCGTCATCGAGGCGCTGGAGGCCGGCTACGGGGACTGGGGAGGCAGGCCGACAGGCGCGGCGGGAATGATCCGGGACTTCACCCGCACGATGCGTCCCGGCGACGTCGTTTACGCCCGGCGCGGTCCGACCGAGATCATCGGGCGCGGCGTCGTCCGCTCGGAGTTCCGTTACGACGACGCCCGGCCCGCCTACCGCTGCGTGCGCGACATCGAGTGGACGCATGTCGGTTCCTGGCTGCTCGACCGGCGTGTGGGCGCAGTGAGCCTGCAACGAGTCACGGAGAACACGAGCTACAACCCGGCCCAGCTCGAGTCGCTGTTCCGGGACCGGAACGCCTCAGGTGCGTCGACTGCCTCCGCCCGGGCGCAGGGTGTCGGGGACTCCAATCAAGCCAAGAAGCATGACCTCCAGCACTGGCTCTATACCCCGGGCGAGGGTGCAGCGAGATGGGAGGAGTTTCGAACGGCCGGGATCATGGCGCTCAACTGGGATCGGGTCGGTGATCTTGCCTCCTTCCCCGACAAGGAGTCACTTCTGGACGCGCTCTACACCCATTACGGGGACTGGGGTGGCCGTCCGCGTAAGGCCGCGGACTCGGTGTGGGACTATATCCATGCCATGAAACCGGGCGACATCGTCTATGTCCGCCGCAGCTTCAATGAGATCGTGGGGCGTGGAGTGGTTCGCTCCGACTATCGCTATGACGAGGACCGGTCATCCTTCCGGGCGGTGCGTGACGTCGAGTGGACGCATGTCGGTTCCTGGCCGCTCGAGCAGCGGATCGGCAGACTGATGCTGCAACGCCTCACAGAGAACACGAAGTACACACCGGACCAGCTCAACGCACTGATCGGAATCGAGGACTCGCACTCTCCCTCGTCCGTGGACGAGCGGTCCGGGAACAATGATCTCGATGAGGCGGACGAGCATTACACCAGTGCCGACTTCCTGGACGAGGTCTTTCTCAGGCCCGAGGACCTGGAGCAGATGCTCGGGCTGCTGCGACGCAAGAAGAACCTCATCCTCCAGGGCGCCCCGGGCACGGGAAAGACCTTCGCGGCCAAGCGCCTGGCCTACGCCCTCATGAGCCAGACGGATGACTCGCGGGTGGAGGTGGTGCAGTTCCACCAGTCGACCGCCTATGAGGACGTCGTCGTCGGGCTGCGCCCCACGGCTGAGGGCGGGTTCGCGGCCGCCGAGGGCGTCTTCGCCAGGTTCTGTCGGCGTGCCGCCGCCGACCCGGGACGGGACTACGTGTTCATCATCGACGAGATCAACCGGGCCAACATCTCCAAGGCCTTCGGTGAGCTGCTCATGCTCATCGAGGCCGAGCACCGTGGGGAGGCGCTGCGCCTGCCCGTGTCCGGGGAGCTGCTGTCCGTTCCGAAGCGGCTCCACATCATCGGCATGATGAACACCGCCGACCGGGGGCTGGCCCTCATCGACTACGCGTTACGGCGCCGTTTCGCCTTCTTCGAGATGTGGCCGGCCCTCGATCACCCCGGGTTCCTCAGGCACGTCGAGGCCGTGGGCAGCGCGAGGCTGGAGGCGCTGGTCGACGTCGTACGCCGCCTCAACCAGCGGATCGCCGAGGACGAGGCCCTCGGCCCCGGGTTCCAGATCGGACACTCCTACCTGTGCCTGCCTGCGGCCGGCCCCGAGAACCCTGCGGGTTCGGATGCGGACGTGACCTCGGTGGTGCGCTACGAGCTGGAGCCACTGGTGCGCGAGTACTGGTTCGACAATCCCGCCGCGATGGACGAGAGCATTCACGAGCTGGAGAGCGTCCTGGTATGACGGCCGCCCTGCCCGGCCGGGCGCGAGACGGGGCTTCCGGCCGACCGCACCAGCGTGGTCCCAGCACCGTCCTGCTCAAGAACGTCTACTACATGCTCGCCTACGCCTTCAAGGCCCTGGAGACCGGCGAGCACCGGCGCCTGGCGGCCGAGGACTTCGAGCACGTCCACGACATGCTCGCCGCGATCCTGGCCGGTGGGCTGGACAACCAGCGCCGACGTGGTTTCGAACGGGACTATCAGCCCTTCAGCCAGGACCTGACCGTTGTGCGGGGACGCATCGACCCGGCCGCCACGATGCGTCTGAGGGCGCGCCGCAGGAGCCTGGTGCGCTGCGGATACGACGAGCGCACCGAGAACACCCTCATGAACCGGCTCCTCAAGACCGCCGCCCTGCGCCTGATCCTGCACGGCGACGTCGCCCCGGCCCGCCGGAAGCGTCTGAAGTCCACACTGCTCGTCATGGGCGACGTCGAGGTGATGAGCGCCGGGGAGTTGCGCCAGTTGCACTGGGAGAGCCTGCGCTTCCACCGCGGTAACCGCTCCTACCAGCTGCTCATGGGCGTGTGCCGACTCGTCCTGGACGAGCGGCTGCTCAGCGGCGCCGACGGCGCAGTCAGCCTCGCCGACTTCCTCGACCCCCAGGAGCTGAGCGCCCTGTACGAGCGCTTCGTCCTGGCCTACTTCCGCCGCCACCACCCCCACCTGCACGCCGGCGCTCCCTGGGTCAGCGGCGGCATCGAGGGCGCCCCGGTCTTCCTCCCGGGACTGCACACCGACATCGTCCTGACCGGGCCGCAGCGGACCCTCATCATCGACACCAAGTGCTACGGGCGCATCCTCGGCTCCCGCTACGACAAGTCGATCCTGTCCCCGGCCAACCGCAACCAGATCTACAGCTACGTCATGCATGAGGCCAGCGACCCCCGGCAGTCCGGGCGTGAGGTCGTCGGCATGCTGCTCTATGCCCAGACCGCCGTCGACCCGCCGATCCGCGAGACCTGGACCGAGACTGGGCACCGCTTCCACGTGCGCACCCTCGACCTGGACCGGGACTTCACCGAGATCGCCGTACAGCTCGACGACGTCGCCGCCCTGCTCATGCCAATCTGACCACTCGCGAGTCGCGAGCGGCGCCGTTCCGCACCGTCCACATCGCATCCTTCCCTCGGCCGGGGGCATCCTGCGCGTGGAGGTGCACTGTCCTCCGGCCGGGGACATGCTGCGCGTTGGGCGACAGGAATCCGGTCCCCGACGGCGTCGAAGGCCCCCGTCCGGAAGGACACGCCCATGGCCGCGTGGAATGCCCCCGGCCGTCACTGCGTATTGGAGACCAAGAGGCACGGGACGGGTACCGACGACGCCGGTGTCCACAAGGGCGGCTGTCTCGCCGCGGAATCCCCGTGTTGTGGAGTCCGAGAAGGGCTGCTGGCGCCCGTTGGCATGATGGGTGATGCCTCCCATGGCATCTTCTCCCGGAACACTCATGTCCTTGCCGGGGAGGAAGAAGCCGGGAGGAGGTGAGGGCCGTGTCCAAGCCGAGAGGATGACGCGCAGAAGTCCGCAAGGGCAAGGTAACGGCCCGGAAGGTGAGCGAAGTCTTGACCGCTGTCGCTCGCCTGATCCGGGCCGTCGGTGTCCTTGTGGATGCCCTCAGCACGTGGATCGGCTAGGCCGTTCCCTTGCGAGGGGAGTCGCCCGGCTAGCACCCGGGTGGCTCTCCACCATTATGGGGCCGCCGTTCCGCACTGTCCACATCGTCCCTCCTTCTTCTGCCTGTGGGGACATGCTGCGCGTGGGGGTGCACTTTTTCCGGCCGGGGACATGTCGCGCGTAGGGGGACAGGAATCCGGTCCCCGACGGCGTCGAATGACCCCGTCTGGAGGGACACGCACCCGGCGGCGTGGAATGTCCCCGCTCGCGGGGGGAGGGCTGGCAGCATCGGAGCCGTGACCGAGAACCACGCCCAGCCCAGCCCCGCCAACCCGGACGACGTCGTCAACCCCCTCCTGCTCCAGGCCTTCGCCTGGGACCTGCCCGCCGACTCCACCCACTGGCGCCTCCTGGCGGACAACGCCGCCCTCCTGGCCGACTGCGGGGTGAGCTCGGTGTGGCTGCCGCCTGCCTACAAGGGGCAGGCCGGAGTGGAGGACGTCGGCTACGGCGTCTACGACACCTACGACCTGGGCGAGTTCGACCAGAAGGGCACCGTCCCCACCAAGTACGGCACCAAGGAGGACTACCTCGCCGCCATCGAGGCCCTGCACGCGGCCGGCATTAGCGTCGTGGCGGACATCGTCCTCAACCACCGCATGGGCGGAGACGGCACCGAGGTCGTGCGCGCCACCCCGGTGGGCCCCCACGACCGCACGCGCCCCATCGGCGAGACCGAGGAGATCACCGCCTGGACCCGCTACACCTTCCCGGGGCGCGCCGGCGCCTACTCGGACTTCACCTGGGACTGGACCTGTTTCCACGGCACCGACTGGGACGAGGCCCGCCACCAGCAGGGCGTGTGGCTCTTCGAGGGCAAGCAGTGGAACGAGAACGTCAACGATGAGCTCGGTAACTACGACTACCTCATGGGCTCCGACGTCCACGTCACCGACCCCGCCGTCAGCGCCGAGATGGATCGCTGGGGGCGCTGGTACGTGGAGACCACCGGCGTCGACGGCCTGCGCCTGGACGCTCTCAAGCACGTCGGCGCCGACTTCTTCGCCCGCTGGCTGCCCGAGCTGCGACGCGCCACCGGGCGCGCCCTGCCAGCCGTGGGCGAGTACTGGACCCGCGACGTCGCCGAGCTGGAGGGCTACCTGGAGGCCGTGCCCTTCATGAGCCTGTTCGACGTCCCCCTCCACTTCCACCTGCACGCCGCCTCCACCTCCAACGGCGACGTCGACCTGACCCGCCTCTTCGAGGGCACCCTCGTGGCCGCTGACCCGGCGCGCGCCGTCACCTTTGTGGAGAACCACGACACCCAGCCGGGCCAGTCGCTGGCCTCCACCATCGAGTCCTGGTTCAAGCCCTCGGCCTACGCCCTCATCCTGCTGCGCGAGGCCGGAACCCCCTGCGTCTTCTGGGGCGACCTGTTCGGCACCCCCGAGACCGGCGACCTGCCGGCCGTCACCGAGCTGCCGCTGCTCATGACCATGCGGCGCGCCCTGGCCCACGGCCCTCAGCACGACGCCCTCGACGACCCCGACGTCGTCGGCTTCGCGCGTGAGGGCGACGAGGCCCACCCCGGCTCCGGGCTCGCCGTCGTCCTGTCCGACCGCAGGGCCGCCACCAAGTGCCTCCACGTCGGGGCGCGGCACGCCGGTGAGCAGTGGATCTGCGTCCTGGGCGTCACGAGCCGGTCACCGTCGCCGACGACGGCAGCGTGGAGCTGCCCGTGTCCGACGGCGGCCTGAGCGTCTACGCGCCGCAGACCGCCCGGCCGATCCTGGACAGCGCCGAGCAGCACCTCCTGCGCCAGCGCTGAGGATCGCCCGAAGGGTCGGGGAGGAGCGGTGTCCTTCACGCCTGGCGTCACGGGCGCGTAGGGTGATGGCGTCAGCCGCACTGACCTGAGCCGACCTTCCTGGAGGAGACATGCCCGCTTTCCACGCGCCCACCGACCAGAGGACTGACAAGACCGTCGCCGTCTTCATCGCGCCCGGGCTGGAGGAGGTCGAGGCGCTGGCGACCGTGGACATCCTCTTCCGCGCCGGCATCCCCACGACGATGATCTCGGTGACCCCTGAGCGGGCCGTCGTCTCCTCCCACAACATCGTCGTCACCTGCGACCTCACCCTGGCCGAGGCGAACCTGGACGACTACGACATGCTCGTCCTGCCCGGTGGCATCCCCGGCACCCCCAACCTCAAGGCCGTCGAGCCGCTCATGGCCGCGGTCACCGAGGGGGTACGCGCCGGCCGGCCGGTGGCCGCGATCTGCGCCGCCCCCTCGATCCTGGCCGAGCTGGGCCTGCTCGAGGGTCGCCAGGCGACGTCGAACCCCGGCTTCGTGGGCGTGCTCGCCGAGCGCGGCGCGCAGGTCAGCCAGGCCGCCGTCGTCACAGACGGCCCCGTCATCACCTCACGCGGCATGGGCACCGCCATCGACTTCGGCCTGGAGATCGTGCGCCACTACCTGGGCGAGGAGGCCGTCGACGACGTCAAGGCCAAGATCGTCTACCAGGGCTGATATCCACTCTTGCCGTTGTCTGATCCCGGTGGGTTTTCCAGTGCGATCAAGGCTCGCGAGGACGCACGTTGGGGTTCGCGGCCGCACCTTGGAGGCGCAGTCGGCGAGCTCTCACGTGCGTCCTCGCGGCTCAATGGGGGCGGATACGTAGTGGATATCGGCGGCTTAGGGCTTGCTGCTGCGGCGCTTCTTGGGGATGAGGGCGGCGACGACGAGCAGGCCCCCCAGGCCCGCCAGGCAGGCGATGGCCGTCGTCGTGAAGTCGAAGCGCAGCCCCAGGCCCGCCGCGATGAGCAGCCCGCCCACCAGGAGCAGGAAGGCCCCCCACAGGAGCGTGGAGCCCTTGATGTCCTGGGGCGCCTGCGGGCGGTCCTGCTCAGTGACTGTCCCGGCGCTCCACACCGGGCTCGACGTCGACGACGCGGGCGCCGAGTCCGCGGACGCCTTGTCCGCACCCGCCTCGTCGGACGTGGGCAGCGGCATGGTCACAGGCTGAGTCTCGGGCTGAGCCATGGGCTGGGTCAGCGGTGGGGTCAAGGGTTGGGTGTCGCCGGTGGCCGGGAAGGGCCTGGTGGCGTCCTCGCCGGTCGCCTCGGTGCTGTTGCTGCCGGCATCGTCGGGCGACGTCGTGGATGAGGTCCTGCTCATGGGGGTCTCCTTGGTTGGGGCCGGGACGTGCCCGGGGAAGAGTTCTGGTGGCTGAGGCCGGCGCGTAGACGCGGGCGCGATCAGCCGGCTGTCGGGGTGGCCGTGGCGGACTGATTGGTGGGCGCCGGGGACGGCGTCGGAGTGGCCGGTCCGGAGGGAGTCGGGCTTGCACCGGGCTGTGCGGCGCCCTGCCCGGACAAGGTCTTCTGCACGCAGGAGTCGTAGGAGGTGCGCTCCGCGGAGGTCAGGTCGGACAGGTCGCTCCATCTGACATCCTCGCTGCGGCTGCCCTCGTCCACGCTCTCGTGGGCCGTGCGGATGCAGGCCTCGGCCTCCTCGGCCGTGATGGCCTGGTGGTTCATGCCCGGAACCGGCAGATCGTCGCCGTGGGCATCGCCCTTCTCGTCGTACCAGGAGCTGACGATCCACACGGGCTCCTCGACGTTGCCGTACCAGGAGACGGTGTTGCTGCGCTCCTCGATGTTGATCGTCCCGGTGTCCACCGAGGCGTTGATCGTGATCTCCGGCCGCCCGTCATCGCTGCTGGGGAGGCCAGGGTGCGCTTGGTGTTCAGACCGCCGCTGGAGCTGGCGTAGGTGGTGATGCTCTTGCCGGTCACGTCGTGGCGACGCGGGCCCTCGTCGTCCTGATCCATCTGCCTGCCGTTGACGGTCCAGGCCCGGTCGACCTGTGAGTCGACCGCCCCCATGTCGACGTCGGCCTTGACCGTCACCCGCTGGTTGCCGTCGGTCTTGATACGCAGGGTCCCGACGTCGAGGTGGGTGGTGATGGTGGAGAGCTTGCCGGCCTCCTCGGCGGGCATACCCCGCAGGTCCAGGGTGAGGTCACCGATGCTCTTGCTGCGGGTGACGCTGCCGCCGCTGGCCGACGCCGTCAGCTCCTTCCAGGTCACCGTGGTCGAGGCGGCGGTGGTCGAGTCCTGAGGGTCCCGAAGGGCATACGGGCCAGGCTCGTGGGGACGATGGACGCTGTGGCCAGAGCGGGGATGGCGACGACGAACAGGACCGGCCAGCCCAGCACCGTCATCCAGCCGCCGTGCCGACGACGCAGGCCACTGGCGACGATGCCCGCTCCCAGGAGGGCGACCAGGGTGCCGATGAGGATGAACTGGCCCTGGAGCAGGCCGACGCGATGGGTCGCCGTGGCGTACCAGATGCCCGCCGCGGTCAGGAGTCCCAGGCCCAGGACCGCCAGCGACAGCGAGGAACCGGGGCCGGGGCGGCGCGGGCGCGCTGGGCGGACCGCCATGGGTGCCGGCTGGTACGGCGGGTACTGCCGGTAGGAGCGGCTCTGCCAGCTCGGGCCGCCGGCCGGCTGGCTGAAGGCCGGGCCGCCGGAGCCGGGCGCCGAGGAGTGCCAGGCCGATGCCGGGCCCGCCGCTGAGGCGAAGTTCCCGGCCTGACCCGCCGGACCGGCCTGGCCGCCGGGGTGGTTGCCCGGCGCCTGCGCGGTGCCGGGTGCGGAGGCCGGCCAGGGCCGGGGTCCCTGAGGACCTCGAGCGGCCATCCGGTTCGCGCGCCGGTTCTGGGCTCGGCGGATGAGGAAGACAATGGCCAGGACGATCAGCCCCAGCCAGAACAGGGGCCACAGGGCGGCGGCGATTCCCGCGGTACCCGCCTGGTGGACGTACCAGTTGGGGATGAAGCCGCTGCCGAATGTCGACATCCCGATGATCGTCGTACCGATGGCGCCCGCCAGGCCCGCGTTGAAACGGCCGGAGAGGGCCTCCTCCAGGTGGATGCGCCCATCGGACTCCTCGGGCAGGAGGGCCCAGGCCAGCCCGTAGAGGACCAGCCCGACACCGGCGAAGAGCGAGAGCACCACCCACACGCAACGCACCAGGGTGGGGTCCAGGCCGAAGCGGTACGCCACGCCACCGGCCACGCCCGCGATCCAGCGCTCGTTGGTGCGCATGAGGCCGGAGCCGCGCAGGGAGTCGAAGAAGCGGTGGGTGGATCCACCCTGAGGCCCGGGTTGGGGACCGCCGTACTGCTGGAAGGAGGGGCATGGGGCCCGGCTGCGGCCCGTACTGCTGGCCCTGCTGGGAATCGCGCCGGGTGCTGCCGGCGCCGTGGGAGTCGGCAGGTGCAGAGGATGCAGGGGATGCAGGGGATGCGGAGGATGCTGAGGAATCGGAGCCGGTGGGAGAGTCACCGTCAGACGGGGAAGCAGGCATGTCGTTCATGTCAACGATTCTTCGCGCCTGCGCCCCGCGGCACGATCAGGGGAACCCCTGAATGATCCCGGATTGTCCCCGAATCCCCGGGGGACAATCGGATCGGCGACCCTGACGTGCCACGATGGTGCCATGACGACAGCTCAGCAGTGGGGTGCGCAGCCCGGGCCGACCGCCGGTGGGCCGTCATACTCCTGGAGCCCCCCGCGCCAGCTGCGGCGACGTCCCCCTCTGCGCCGTATGCCCCACCACCTGGGGCCGGCTCCGGCCGACCTGTCTGCGGAGACCGCCCACATGCGCCGGCCCGCCCGCATCGCCGGCGTCTGCGCAGGACTGGGGCTCCATCTGGGCATCCCCGTGCGATACATCCGCGCGCTCATGGTCGTCCTCGCCCTCGGCGGCGGCGCGGGAGCCCTGCTCTACGCCCTGCTGTGGGCGACCCTCCCCGGGGAGAACGGCCCGGCGGGCGAGGATTCCGCCTCGGCGGTCTCCCGTGCCCGCCTGGCGGCCCGCCTCAGGGGCGGGAGAGGCGCTGCAGACCGCAGGGCCGACGGCGGAGCCGGCCTGGGTCTGTCGCAGACGGTCATCGACGGCGGTGCACTCCTCCTGGCGGCCCTGTTCCTGGCCTCCTGGCGCTTCGGGCTGCTGGACCGGATCGGGGCGGTGGGAATCATCGTCGTCGTCATCGCCGGGGCGGCCGTGGCCTGGTCGCAGATGGACACCCTCGTCGGCCCGGACCGCAACCTGGGTGCTGTCCTGCGGGTCGCGGGCGGGGTGTGCCTGGCCGTCGTCGGCATCCTGGTGTGGGTGGCCGCGGACAGCACCCCCTACAAGCTCATCTCCGGGCTCATCACCGGAGGGGCGCTCGTGGCGGGCATCGGCGTGGTCCTGGCGCCCCTGTGGCTGCGGACCAACCGGGCCCTGGCCGACACCCGCGCCGCCGAGATCCGCGAGGCCGAGCGCGCCGACATCGCCGCCCACCTGCACGACTCCGTCCTCCAGACCCTCACCCTCATCCGCAAGCGCGCCGACGAGCCCGAGACGGTGGCCCGCCTGGCCCGCTCCCAGGAGCGCGAGCTGCGCGCCTGGCTCTACACCGACCGCCCCGCGCCGGGCACCTCCGTGGCCGACGCCTTCACCGACCTGGCCGGTGAGATCGAGGACCGCTACGGCGTGGCCGTCGACGCCGTGTGCGTCGGCGACAGGGCCCCCGACCGTGACACCGAGGTCATCGTCGCCGCCGCCCGCGAGGCCCTGTCCAACGCGGTGCGCCACGGCTCCCCACCGGTCTCCCTCTACGTCGAGGCCGGCGAGAAGGGCCTGGAGGTGTTCGTGCGCGATCACGGCCCCGGCTTCGACCTCGACTCCATCGCCGAGGACCGCCACGGCGTGCGCGAGTCCATCATCGCCCGCATGGAGCGCCACGGCGGCAGCGCCCGGGTGCGCCGCATGTCCACCGGCACCGAGGTGGCGCTGACTCTCCCGTGCGAGCCCCCTGAGCCGTCTATCGTTGAGTCCCGTCCCACTCGATCCCACTCGGAGCCACTCGGCCCGTGTTCCTTCATCACCCCCACGTCACCTCCAGGAAGACCCCATGGCTGACACGCCCGCCACCACCACAGACAACCAGCCGCCCGCCGAGGCGAGCGCGCCCCTGCGGGTCCTGGTCGTCGACGACCACGCCCTGGTCCGCTCCGGGGTGCGCTCCGAGCTGACCACCCATGCTCCAGACCTCGATGTCATCGCCGAGGCCGATGACGTCGAGGGCGCCATCGCCGCCGTCCACGCCCTGCGGCCCGACGTCGTCCTGCTCGACGTCCACCTGCCCGGCGGCAACGGCGGGGGAGGGGCCGAGGTCGTCGCCTCCTGCCATGACGTCCACGAGACGCGCTTCCTGGCGCTGAGCGTCTCGGACGCCAGCGACGACGTCGTCGGCGTCATCCGGACCGGCGCCCGCGGCTACGTCACCAAGGCGATCTCCACCGAGGACCTGGCCCAGGCCGTGCGGCGCGTGGCCGCCGGGGACGCCGCCTTCTCCCCGCGCCTGGCCGGCTTCGTCCTGGACGCCTTCGGTGCCGGGGCCGGCGAGGGTGGCCGTGGCCGACACCGAGCTCGACCGCCTCTCGACGCGCGAGCGGGAGGTCATGCGACTCATCGCCCGCGGCTACACCTACAAGGAGTGCGCCTCCGAGCTGTTCATCTCGGTCAAGACCGTCGAGACCCACGTCTCCGCGGTCCTGCGCAAAGCTCCAGCTGTCCAACCGCAACGAGGCTCACCCGCTGGGCCGTGGCCCGCCGCATCGTGTAGGGGATCGACGTCGTCCCGGACTCGTCCGGGAACGAGCAGGGGAGTACGCGATTGAGGAGAGACCCCGTCAGGTGACGGTCCGGCATCGCGTCCGGGTCCACACCGCCGCACTGTCCCGTCGCCGGCCCGATCCGTGGCAGGATGCGGCACGTGAGCCAACCCCCGCAACCCTCCGCGAGCACCGCTCATCCCCACCCCGACCCTCTTCAACCGGCCTGCGAGCACCTGCGCGCAGGCGGGCTCGTCATTCTGCCCACGGACACCGTCTACGGCATCGGGTGCAACGCCGCCGACGCCGGGGCGGTTGAGCGGCTGCTGGCAGCCAAGGGGCGCGGACGCCAGATGCCGCCGCCGGTCCTCGTGGCCGACCCCGCCGACCTGACGGGGATCGTCGCCCAGGTGCCCGAGGCCGCCCACACCCTCATGGAGGCCTTCTGGCCGGGCGCGCTGACCCTCATCCTCGACGCCGATGAGACCCTGACCTGGGACCTGGGGGAGACCGGCGGCACCCTCGCCGTGCGCATGCCCGCCCACGGGCTCGCCCTGAACCTCCTGCGACGCAGCGGCCCGCTGGCCGTCACCTCCGCCAACCCCACCGGCGCACCGCCCGCCACCGACGCCGCCTCTGCCCGGGCCGCCTTCCCCGGACGGGTCTGGGACATCGAGGAGCTCACGCCGGGTACTGGAGGTGTCGGCGCGGTCGGGCGCGAGGACATCCTGCTGCTCGACGGCGGAGCCACCCCCCGGCCCGGTTCCCTCCACCATCGTCACCCTCGCCGGGGCGCACGCCCGTGCCCCCCGGATCCTGCGCCAGGGGGTGCTGGCACGCGGTGACCTGGAACGAGTGGTCGGTGTCGCCCAGTCTGAACAGACGGCAGAGGCGGCGCACGACGGGACGGAGGCGGGTGCGTGAAGGTCTACCTCCTGGTCATGGCCATTGCCGCCGCGACCACCTACGTGGCCGTACCGATCATCCGGCACGTCGCCCTGGTGGGTAACGCGCTCACCCCCGTGCGGGCCCGCGACGTCCACTCCACGCCCATCCCCCGCCTGGGTGGCGTAGCCATGTTCTTCGGCCTGTTCTCCGCGATCTCCGTGGCCTCCACCATCCCCTATCTCTCCGACGTCATCGACTCCAGCGCCTGGGCGGTGGTCCTGGGGGCGGGACTGGTGTGCCTGCTCGGCGTCGTCGACGACCTGTGGGAGCTGGACTGGATGACCAAGCTCGCCGGCCAGATCCTGGCCGCCGGCGTTATGGCCTGGCAGGGCGTCCAGCTCCTCACCTTCCCCGTGGCGGGGCTGACGATCGGCTCCTCACGCCTGTCCCTCGTCTCCACCGTCATCGTCGTGGTGGCCGCCATCAACGCCGTCAACTTCGTCGACGGGCTCGATGGGCTGGCGGCCGGCATCATCGGGATCGGCTCGACCGCCTTCTTCCTGTACACCTACGTCCTCACCCGCGCCACGAGCCCTGGCTCCTACAGCTCCCTGGCCGCCACCATCGTGGCCGCGCTCATCGGCGTGTGCGTGGGCTTCCTGCCCCACAACTTCAACCCGGCCACCATCTTCATGGGCGACTCCGGGGCGATGCAGCTGGGGCTGGTCTCGGCGGCCTCCACCATCATCGTCACCGGGCAGATCGACCCGGGCAGCTTCGACGGCTCGCGCGCCCTGCCCGCCTTCATGCCGATCCTCCTGCCGCTGGCGGTGCTCCTGCTGCCCCTGACCGACATGATCATGGCGATCGTGCGCCGGGCCAGGAAGGGACTGAGTCCCACTCACCCCGACCGCATGCACATGCACCATCGGCTCCTGGCCGCCGGGCACTCCCACCGCCGCGCGGTGCTGGTCATGTACCTGTGGGCGGCGGTCGCCTCCTTCCCCGTGGCCGCCATGGCCTTCTTCCCCCTGCCCTGGGTGCTGGCGGGGCTGGCCATCGCGGTGCTGTTCGCCTTCGTCGTCACCGTCGACCTGATGCCCGGGGTGCGCCACGGACTGCGCTCGGCGCTGCGCCGTCGCCAGGACCGTCAGGAGCAGCGGATCGTCATCTCCCGCAACGTCTCGGGAACCGGTGAGGTGACGCGCCCGGCCGAGGGGCAGGCGCCGCAGGGGATCGCCCTGTCGGCGTCGCCCGGACCCTCTGAAAGGACACGCCGGTGAGTGAGACGACCCCCACGAACGCCCGCGCACTGCGTGAGGCCGCAGCCCGGCTGCGTCGGATTCTCATCGTGGCCGCCGTGGTCCTGGTGGTCGGCGAGGCCCTGTGGTGCCTCATCGGCGGTTCTCGCGGCGCCGTGGTCCGTCCGTTGGGAACGCTGATGTGCGCAGCGGGCTCGACGATGGTGCTGCTGGCAGCGACCTGGTGGTTCCTGGACCGTATGGTCCGCTCCGGCATGAGGGGCCTCGCGGCCTGGATAGCCGGTGGATACCTTGCGAAGGTGGCGGTCCTGGCCACGGCCCTCGTCGGTGGACGGTCCCTGGGACTCGACATCAGAGTGATTGGGGTCTCAGTCATCGCTGTGATCCTGGTGGGCATGTTCGCCGAGGCGACCGTCCTGTCACAGGCTCGAATCCTTGTGGTGGAGCCGAACAAGGATGATTCGGCGGACCGTCCCTGACCGGCGGGCAGGGGTGGGCGCAAGGCGTCGTGACTGTAGTGGGTCACGATGGGGCGTCTGGTTTGCTTCGTGAGACCCTGCTGAGGCGCTAGCATGGCCCGTGATCAGCAGGCCTGTCGGGCAGGCCTTGAAGCGTGAGAGACATCGGGAGGATCTCCTGTCCACCAACACCGTCACCGAGAACGGCACGGCAGCCGACGACGTCGCCGTGCCGCGGACGGCTGACGCCAAGCCGTTCGTCAAGCCGCTGTGGTACTGGGTGCTCCTGATCGTCCTGGTTGCGGTGATCGCGAAGACCGCGGTGCCCGCCTTCACCGTCGCGGAGGGCCATGAGCTTCAGAAGCCCGGTGCTGAGGACTTCTTCCCCGGCGCGATCTTCGGTGAGGGGACTCTCCTGGAGTTCAACCGGCTCACCCTCGTCCGCGTTGTCATGGCGGTTGCCCTGTGCCTGACGGCGGGAGCGGTCGCCAGTCGGATCAAGATCGTCCCCGGGCGCGGCCAGGCCCTGCTGGAGATCATCGCCGACTTCGTGCGCAGCAATGTGGCCTTCGCGCTTCTGGGCAACAAGAACGGCCGCCGCTTCGCCCCGCTGCTGGGAACCCTCTTCCTGGGCGTGCTCGCCATGAACCTCGCCGGCGTCATCCCCGGCCTCAACATCGCCGCCTCCTCGGTGGTGGCCGTCCCCATGGTGTTCGCCGCCCTGACCTACGTCACCTTCATCGGCGCCGGCATCAGGGAGCAGGGGGTCGGGCACTTCCTCGCCTCCCAGCTCTTCCCGCCGGGCCTGCCCAAGGTGATGTACCTGCTCATCACCCCCATCGAGTTCCTCTCGAACTTCATTGTGCGGCCGGTGACGCTCACGCTGCGTCTGCTGTGCAACATGGTCTCCGGGCACATGCTGCTCGGCATGACCTTCTTCGGCACCACCAGCCTGCTCCTGCACCTCCAGGCATCCTCGACGATCAGCCTCCTGACCGGCGCGGCCATGATCGTGATGACCCTGTTCGAGATTTTCGTTGCGGTCCTGCAGGCCTACATCTTCACCATCCTCAGTGCCGTCTACATCAAGCTCTCCATCGAGGCCCACTAGACGCCACGGTGCGTCGCCTCAAGCCTCTTTCCACCGCCCCCACCTGCGCCATCCGGCGCCAGAAAGAAGGAACCACATATGACCTCCGCTGCTCTCGCATACGTCGGCTACGGCCTGGCCACGCTCGGCCCGGGCATCGGCATCGGCATCATGGTCGGCAAGACCCAGGAGGGTACGGCCCGTCAGCCCGAGGTGGCCGGGCGCCTGTTCACCAACATGATCATCGGTGCGGGCATGGTCGAGGCCCTGGCCCTCATCGGCTTCGTTATCCCGTTCGTTGTCAAGTGATGCTTCCCCTGGCCAACGAGGGCGGGCAGGGCGGAGGCACGGCCTTCATCCTGCCCCACGCCCATGAGATCTTCTGGGCTGCGGTCGTCCTCCTGCTCATCCTCCTGGTGGTGGGCCGCTACGCCCTGCCCCGGCTCTACGCCGTCCTGGACGAGCGCGCCCGGCGCATCCAGGAGGGCCTCGACCTGGCCGACAAGGCCAAGCAGGACCAGGCCGACGCCGAGAAGCGCGCCGCCCGGCTCGTGGACGAGGCCCGCCGAGAGGCCGCCCGCATCCGTGACAACGCCCAGGGCGAGGCCAAGGAGATCATCGCCAAGGCCCGCGACGACGCCCAGGCGGAGGCCGCAGGCATCGTCGAGGGTGCTCAGCGTCAGATCCTGGCTGAGAAGCAGGCCGCACAGATCTCTCTGCGCACCGACGTCGGCATGCTCGCCTCCACCCTGGCCGAGCGCATCGTCGGTGAGCACCTGAGCGACACCGCCCTGTCCGAGCGGGTCATCGACCGCTTCCTCGACGAGCTCGAGACCATGGAGCCGGTCGAGGGACTCGATGTCGGCGTCGACTCCACTGCGGAGGCGGCGCAGTGAGGACAGGGAACGTCCGCGACCCGCGAGACCGTGAGCCAGGCCTGGAGCCCGGTGCTCACGGCCGCGGGCGTCGAGGGCCAGGAGCTGGGTCGTCAGATCCTCGCCCTCGCCCACCAGGTCGCCGTTCACTCGCTGCCCGGTCCGCTGACCGACCCGGGCCGCGAGGCCGAGGACAAGGTGGCCCTGGCCCGCCGGCTCTTCACCGGCACCGTGGACGAGCGCGTCGTCGACCTGCTCAGCGCCATGGTCCGCGGCCGCTGGTCCAAGGCCGTCGACCTGGTCTCCGCCCTCCACGACCTGGGCATCGAGGCGATCCTCGCCGGCGCCCACGCGGACGGCTCGGCGGAGGAGATCGAGCAGCAGCTCTTCGAGGTCCACGAGCAGATCGCAGACGACCGCGAGCTGCGTGAGGCCCTGACCCCCTCGCGCCGTACCAGCACCGAGGCCCGGACCCGCCTGGCCGAGTCCGTCTTCGCCCCCACATCAGTGCCCCCCGCCATGAGCCTGGTGGACTGGTGCGTGCGGCACCACGCCGAGGGCGGCCCGCTGCGCAACCTGCGCCGCGTCGTCGAGCTGGCCGCTGAGATGCGCCAGCGCACCATCGTCGACGTCGTCACCGCCATCCCCATGACCTCGGCCCAGGAGGAGCGCCTGCGCACCATCCTGGAGCGCAGGCTGGATACCAGGATCGACCTCAACTGCGAGGTCGACTCCGCGGTCATCGGCGGAGCACGCATCTCGACGAGGAACTACGTCATGGACCGCACCGTGCGCAGCGCCGTCGCCGAGCTGCGCGCCCGTCTGGCGGGCTAGCCCACCGGCTCCCGCCGACCCCACAACTTCACCCCCCGCCGTCGTCGCTCACTCCCAGCGCCGCCGGCCCCCAGAACGCAACCAGCAAGGGAGACGAGATGGCAGGGCTGACCATCAGGCCCGAGGAGATCCGCTCGGCCCTGAACGAGTTCGCCGAGTCCTACAAGCCCGCCGAGGTCGCGGCCGAGGAGGTCGGGCACGTCGTCTTCGCCGCTGACGGCATCGCGCACGTCGAGGGCCTGCCCGGCGTCATGGCCAACGAGCTGCTCACCTTCGAGGACGGTACCGCAGGCCTGGCCATGAACCTCGAGGGAGCGCAGGATCGGCGTCGTCGTCCTGGGATCCTTCGACGGCATCGACGAGGGGCCAGGTCGTGCGCCGCACCGGCGAGGTCCTCTCCGTGCCCGTGGGCGACGCCTACCTGGGCCGCGTCGTCGACCCGCTGGGCCGGCCCATCGACGGCCTGGGCGAGATCGAGGCCGAGGGCCGCCGCGCCCTGGAGCTCCAGGCCCCCGGCGTCATGGCCCGCAAGTCCGTCCACGAGCCCCTCCAGACCGGGCTCAAGGCCATCGACTCGATGATCCCGATCGGCCGCGGCCAGCGCCAGCTCATCATCGGCGACCGCCAGACCGGCAAGACCGCCATCGCCCTGGACACCATCCTCAACCAGAAGGAGGCCTGGGAGTCCGGCGACCCGAGCAAGCAGGTGCGCTGCATCTACGTGGCCACCGGCCAGAAGGGCTCCACCATCGCCGCCGTGCGCGCCACCCTGGAGGAGCGCGGCGCCCTGGAGTACACCACCATCGTGGCCTCCCCGGCCTCCGACCCGGCCGGCTTCAAGTACCTGTCGCCCTACACGGGCTCGGCCATCGGCCAGCACTGGATGTACCAGGGCAAGCACGTCCTCATCGTCTTCGACGACCTGTCCAAGCAGGCTGAGGCCTACCGCGCCGTCTCCCTGCTGCTGCGCCGTCCGCCGGGCCGTGAGGCCTACCCCGGTGACGTCTTCTACCTCCACTCGCGCCTGCTGGAGCGCTGCTCCAAGCTCTCCGACGAGCTGGGGGCGGGCTCCATGACCGGGCTGCCGATCATCGAGACCAAGGCCAACGACGTCTCGGCCTACATCCCCACCAACGTCATCTCCATCACCGACGGACAGATCTTCCTCCAGTCCGACCTGTTCAACGCCGACCAGCGCCCCGCCGTCGACGTCGGCATCTCCGTGTCCCGCGTGGGCGGCGCCGCCCGAGTCAAGGCCATGAAGAAGGTCGCCGGAACCCTCAAGATCACTCTGGCCCAGTACCGCTCCATGCAGGCCTTCGCCATGTTCGCCTCCGACCTGGACGCCGCCACCCGCGCCCAGCTCACCCGCGGTGAGCGCCTCATGGAGCTGCTCAAGCAGCCCCAGTACACGCCCTACCCGGTGGCCGAGCAGGGTCGCCAGCGTCTGGGCCGGCACCAAGGGCTACCTCGACGACATCGACGTCTCCGACGTCCTGCCCTTCGAGGCCGCCTTCCTGGACCACCTGCGGCGCAACACCGACATCCTCGACACCATCAGGTCCACCGGGCAGCTCACCGACGAGACCGAGGAGGCCCTGGTCAAGGCCGTCGAGGGCCTTCCGGCGCACCTTCGCCTCCGGTGAGCAGATGCTGGGCGCCCAGGTCGCCGAGCCCGAGGAGGCCCGCCGCCGAGAGGACCACCGAGCAGCTCGTGGTCAAGAGGGGCTGACGTGGCAGGGAAACCAGCGCGTCTACAAGCAGCGCATTCGATCGACCCAGACCCTCCAGAAGGTGTTCCGGGCGATGGAGCTCATCGCCTCGTCCCGGATCGGGCAGGCGCGCCGCAACGCGGGAGGCCTCGCCCTACGATCACGCCCTGAGCCAGGCGGTGGCCGCGCTGGGGACATACTCCCGCTTCGAGCACCCCATCACCCAGGAGCGCACCGACACCAAGCGCGTGGCGATCCTCGTGGTCACCTCCGACCGCGGCATGGCCGGCGCCTACTCGGCCACCATCCTGCGCGAGACCGGCCGCCTCATCGAGGAGCTGGTCAAGGACGGCAAGGAGCCGGTCATCTTCACCTTCGGCCGGCGCGCCCAGAGCTACTTCAGCTTCCGGGGCACGCCGATCGAGTTCTCCTGGACCGGGCAGTCGGACCGTCCCAGCGACGAGGCCATCGAGGAAGTGGCCACCACCCTGCTGGACTACTTCCTCCAGCCGGCTGAGGTCGGCGGCGTGGCCGAGGTCCACATCGTCTTCACCCGCTACGTCTCTATGGTCTCCCAGGTTCCCGAGGTGCGTCGCATGCTGCCGCTCAAGGTGGTCGACGTCGAGGGGGCCGGTGAGCTCGACGACGCCGGCAACGAGGCCCTGGAGAAGGAGCTGGTGGCCAAGCACGGCAGCTCCATGCCGCTCTACGAGTTCGAGCCCGGGCCCTCCGAGGTGCTCGACGCCCTCCTGACCCGCTACATGGGCTCGCGCATCCGCAACGCCCTGCTGCAGTCAGCCGCCTCCGAGGCTGGCCAGCCGCCAGCAGGCCATGCACACGGCCACGGACAACGCCGAGGGACCTCATCATCACCTACACCCGCCTGGCCAGCGCGGCCCGCCAGGGCGACATCACCAGGAGATCACTGAGATCGTCTCGGGTGCCGACGCCCTGGGGACCGAATAGGCCGGGCAGCCCTCGACGTCGTCGAGAACCCCACACAGACTCACCTCACCGAGCAGGACCCCTCTCAGGCTCTGGAAGATACGGAAGAACGCACATGGCTGACACCACCACCCCCGGGACGGGACGCATCACCCGCATCATCGGCGCCGTCGTCGACGTCGAGTTCCCGCCTGATGCGATCCGGCGATGTACAACGCCCTCAAGGTGACCGTCCGGGCCACCAGCGCCGGCGAGGGCCCCACGAGATCACCCTGGAGGTCGCCCAGCACCTGGGTGACAACATCGTGCGCACGATCTCCCTCAAGCCCACCGACGGCCTCGTGCGCGGCACGCAGGTGCGCGACACCAGCGCGCCGATCTCCGTGCCCGTGGGCGACGTGACCAAGGGGCACGTCTTCAACGTCACCGGTGACGTCCTCAACCTCGGCCCCGGCGAGCAGGCTGGAGGTCACCGAGCGCTGGCCCATCCACCGCCAGCCCCCGGCCTTCGACCAGCTCGAGGTCCAAGGAGCAGATGTTCGAGACCGGCATCAAGGTCATCGACCTGCTCACCCCTTACGTGCAGGGGCGGCAAGATCGGCCTGTTCGGCGGCGCCGGCGTGGGCAAGACCGTCCTCATCCAGGGAGATGATCCAGCGCGTGGCCCAGAACCACGGCGGTGTCTCCGTGTTCGCCGGCGTGGGGGAGCGCACCCGTGAGGGCAACGACCTCATCGTCGAGATGGACGAGGCCGGCGTGTTCGACAAGACCGCCCTGGTCTTCGGCCAGATGGACGAGCCGCCGGGCACGCGTCTGCGCGTGGCCCTGTCCGCCCTGACGATGGCCGAGTACTTCCGCGACGTCCAGCACCAGGGACGTGCTGCTGTTCATCGACAACATCTTCCGCTTCACCCAGGCCGGCTCCGAGGTCTCCACGCTGCTGGGGCGTATGCCCTCGGCCGTGGGCTACCAGCCCAACCTGGCCGACGAGATGGGCCAGCTCCAGGGAGCGCATCACCTCCGCCGGCGGCCACTCCATCACCTCCCTGCAGGCGATTTACGTGCCCGCCGACGACTACACCGACCCGGCGCCGGCCACGACCTTCGCCCACCTGGACGCCACCACCGAGCTCAGCCGTGAGATCGCCTCGCGAGGCATCTACCCGGCCGTGGACCCGCTGACCTCCACCTCGCGCCTGCTGGCCCCGGCTACGTGGGCCAGGGAGCACTACGACGTCGCCACCCGCGTGAAGTCCATCCTCCAGAAGAACAAGGAGCTCCAGGACATCATCGCGATCCTCGGCGTCGACGAGCTCGGCGAGGAGGACAAGGTGACGGTGGCCCGCGCCCGCCGTATCGAGCAGTTCCTGTCCCAGAACACCTACATGGCGGAGAAGTTCACCGGCGTGGCCGGCTCCACCGTGCCGCTGTCGGAGACCATCGAGGCCTTCCGCCGCATCTGTGACGGTGACTACGATGACCTGCCGGAGCAGGCCTTCTTCAACATCGGTGGGATTGAGGACCTGGAGCGTCGCGCCGCCGAGCTCAAGGCCTGAGTCGTTGGGATCCGGGTAGAGCCGGGCGCAGGAAAGGAGGGACATGGCCTTACATGTTGAGGTGGTCTCGCCGGCGGGCGAGGCCTGGACCGGTGAGGCGGCGCAGGTCTCCGTGCCCCTGATCAACGGGGAGCTGGGGGTCCTGCCAGGACGTCAGCCCCTCCTTGCGGTCCTGGGATCCGGTCCGGTGCGACTGAGTCCCATCGACGGCGAGATGCGCAGTATCGAGGTGTCCGGCGGCTTCTGCTCCGTGGACCACGACGTCATCACGATCGCCGCCGACCATGTGAAGCAGGGGCACGGAGGCCTGAGGCATGGGGCAGCACGTGTGGATGATCGTGGCGCTCGCCGTCATCGTCCTCGTGCTGCTGATCGGTGGGTTCCTGGCCCGCCTGCGCTATCTGGCCGGACAGGTCGGCTCCTTCGAGTGCGCCCTGCGTCCACGTGGGGCGCAGCGCTGGCTGAGCGGGGTCGCCTCCTTCCGGCTCGACTCCCTGGAGTGGTACCGCCTCGTGTCCTTCTCCACCAGGCCGTCGCGCTCATGGAGCCGCTTGAACCTGGAGCTCTCCGGTGCAGCGCCGCCGGGGAGCAGGGGCGCGTCGTCGAGGTGCACTGCGTGGATGCCACCCGCAGCCCCGAGGGGCTTCGACCTGGCCATGATGGAGGAGTCCCACTCGGCGCTGGTCGCCTGGGTGGAGTCCGCCTCCCCCGAGCAGCCCAGGCTCTACTGACTGATCCTGGCCCGGACTCGGTGACGTTCACGGCGGTTGGCTCCCCATGGGTGACACGATGCTCAGGCCCGCCGACCCCGGTGTCGCGCCGAGCCCGGGCCCGCCCCGCTAGGGTGGTCGGGTGCGCCTCGTTATTGCCTCATGCTCCGTCGACTACTCCGGCCGCCTGGACGCCCACCTGCCCCAGGGCCATCCCGCGTGCTCATGCTCAAGGCCGACGGCTCGGTCCTCATCCACTCCGACGGCGGCTCCTACAAGCCCCTGAACTGGATGAGCGCCCCGGCCCGCCTGGCCGTCACCGAGCCGGACGAGGAGGCCGCCGCCGACGGCGTGCGGGAGGTCTGGGAGGTCAGCGCCACCAAGACCGACGACCGCCTCGTCATCCGCGTCTTCGAGACCATCTCCGACGTGAGCCACGAGCTGGGCGTGGACCCCGGGCTCACCAAGGACGGCGTCGAGACCCACCTCCAAGAGCTCCTGGCCGAGCAGATCGAGGTCCTGGGCGCCGGCTACCGCCTGGTGCGCCGCGAGTTCCCGACCGCCATCGGCCCGGTCGACATCGCAGCCAAGGACGCCGAGGGGCCGCTCCGTGGCCGTGGAGATCAAGCGCGTCGGCGGGATCGACGGCGTCGAACAGGCTCACCCGCTACCTCGAGCTCGCTGGACCGCGACCCGCTGCTGACCCCCGTCCAGGGGCGTCTTCGCCGCCCAGACGATCAAAGCCCCAGGCCCGCGTCCTGGCCGAGGACCGCGGCATCCGCTGCGTCACCCTCGACTACGACGCCATGCGCGGCATGGACGACCCGAGCTCCCGCCTGTTCTGAGGAGGCCGCCGTGCCCGCCGCCCGCGCCTCCTCCGCGCCGCTGCCGACCGAGGTGAGTCTGGCCCGCATCATCTCCCAGGGCCTCATCCCGGCCACCGCCGCCCCCTGACATCGTCGCGGCAGTCAGCCGCCAGCTCGCCATCCAGGGACAGCAGGTCTCCGCCGTCCCCCACGCCCTGCTCGTGCGTGCCCCGCAGGCCACTCCGGTCGACGTCGAGGCCGCCTTCGCGCGAGGCGACCTGGTGCGCTCCTGGCCCATGCGCGGCACCGTCCACATCACCACTGCCGCCGACCACCACTGGCTGCGGGCCGCCCTCATGCACCGCACCGACGCCTGGGTCCGGCGCAGCGAGGCCGACTACGGCGTCGATACCGCTCTGTGCGAGCGCGCCGCCGAGGTGGCCCTGGGCCTCATCGAGGACCAGGGCGCGCTGACGCGCTCGGTGCTGCTGGCGGCCTGGCAGGAGGCCGGCCTCATGGAGGCCTTCCGCGGTGAGGACGTCTCGGCCTACCGGCGCCGCCACCTCCTGGTGCGCCTTCAGCGTGAGGGGATCCTTGTCCAGGGGCCACGGTCCGGCAACGAGCACCTCGTCATGGACGCCCGTTCCTCCCCGACGCCGATTCCGGGCCCGCAGGGGCCGACGTCGCCACGGCGGGACCGGCCACCGCGCCGCCTGCGCGCACATCGCCTACCGCTACGCGACCAGCCATGGCCCGGTCGGCGCCGAGGACCTGGCCCGCTGGACCACACTGCCCAAGACGCAGGCCGCCCGCGCCCTGGAGGACGCCGTCGAGCTGGGGGAGGAGCAGGCCCCGGCCGCGGCTGAGGGCGCCGACGAGCCGGCCGGGGCCCGTGTCCCGCTGGTGCGGGCGGTCGCCGAGGCGGGGCCCGCGGAGGCTTGCGGGCGCTCGGCCCCGGCGAGTCGGTCCCCGAAGCCGGCCTGCTCTACATGCGCGCCGACCTGCCCGACCTCCTGTCCGCCCACCGCGGCGCCGCGCAGGCCACGCACTTCCTGGGCTCCTTCGACGAGCTGCACGTGGGCTACAAGGACCGCTCCTGCCTCACCGATGACGACGGCGAACGCCTCATCTGCCCGGCGAGCAACGGCATGTTCCGCCCGATCCTGGTGGACCGCGGCCGACTCGTCGCCGTGCGGCCCGGTCGGCGAGGGCCTGCTGTGGAAGGGCGGGGCGGCGCCGTCGGCCCGCGTGGAGCGCGACGTCAACCGGGCCGTCTCCCGCATGGAGCAGCGCCTGGCCGGGTGACCGAAGCGGAACCGGCTTTCTCGCCCGCGCAGTGTGGGGAGAGACGCCCCGAAGGAGGTTGTCTGATGTCTGGAGTAGTGACAGAATCCGACTCGCGAGCAACGAAGCCATGCAGGTCCGCGCACTTCGGGGTCGCGTCGTCACCCCGACCACATCATCGACGACGGGGCGGTCGTCCTGTCCGGATCCCACATCGCGTGGGTCGGGCCCGCTGACCAGGCCGCCCGGGCCGGCTTCGGAGACGTCGTCGAGCAGGCGCAGACCGCACCCGAGGGCGGCTACCTCCTGCCGGGACTGGTGGACGTCCACTGCCACGGCGGCGGCGGCGAGTCCTTCCCCCAACGCCGAGACCGCCGAGCAGGCCATGGTCTCCGTGCTCGAGCACCGCCGCTTCGGCACCACCTCGCTCGTGGCATCCTGCGTGACGGCCGCCCCGATGTCCTGCGCGCGCGCACCCGGGTGCTGGCGGGGCTGTGCGAGGACGGCGAGCTCGCCGGCATCCACTTCGAGGGGCCCTTCGTCTCGGTCGAGCGCTGCGGCGCCCAGGACCCCACCTACCATCATCGACCCCGACGCCGACCCTGACCCGTGAGACTCATCGAGACTCGGCGGCGAGCACGTCGTCACCATGACGATCGCCCCGGAGAAGCCCGGCATCACCGGCGACGACGGCGTCAACGCAGCCCTCATCGAGGGCGGGGCGCTGCCCTCCTTCGGGCACACCGACTCCGAGGCCGCCCCCGTGCGCGCCGCCCTGGCCGACGCCGCCGCCCGCATCGCTGAGCGCCTCGAGGCCGGCAGGCCGGTCCGCGCCCGCGCTCGACCGCCACCCACCTGTTCAACGGCATGCGCCCCATGCACCACCGCACGCCCGGGCCCGTGCCCGAGTTCCTGGCGGCCGCCCAGCGCGGCGAGTGCGTCCTGGAGATGATCGGCGACGGCGTGACCTCAGCCCCGCCATCGTCCTGGACATGTTCGAGACCCTGGGGCGCGACAACGTCGTCCTGGTCACCGACGCCATGGCGGCGGCCGGCATGGCTGACGGCGACTACGTGCTCGGCTCCCAGTCGGTCACCGTGGCCGACGGCGTCGCCCGCCTCACCGAGGGGCGGCGCGATCGCCGGGGGACCGCCCACCTCATCGACGTCGTGCGCACCACCTGGCGGGGGAGTCGACCTGGTCGACGCCGTCTACGCCGCCAGCGTCCAGGGCGCGCAGATCCTCGGTGACTCGTCCGTGGGGGGCGCTGCGGGCGGGCCTGTGGGCCGACGTCGTCGTCACCGACGCGGATCTGCGGCCCGTCACCGTGCTGCGCCGCGGCGAGGCGGTGGAGCCCGCCGCCTGATCCTCCCGCACCACCGGCCCACGTGGGCCCCAGCGAGTCTCTTGTCATGTAGGGGCCGTTCGCCCGACCTGAACCGCCAGGTCGGGGCGAACGTGTGCTGAGGGCGGGTGGGCTGCGTGTCTGGCCAGCAGGCCCAGGAGGCGGCGGGTGTAGACGGCCTGTCCGGGTGCTGGGCGGCGTCGTCGACGACTGAGGCCAGGCGCACGGCCCGGGTGACGGGTGGGTCCCAGGGTCGTCGACGATCGTCGTCGAGCGTCTCCGGCGTGAGGGAGCGCAGGTAGGCGGTGGCCAGGGCGTAGGCGTCATCCAGGTAGGCGAAGAGGAGGCTGAGGTCGCTGACGACGACCTGGGCGGCCTGCTCGGGCGTGTGCCGCCAGTCCTGGGTGTCGTCGGGCAGGGGCAGGGCGAAGCGCTCCCGGTGGCCGCCGGTGACCCAGACGGGCTCGTCGCCCGCCAGAGGGCGCGACCTGGATGTCGAGCTCGCGGGCGGTGTGCCAGGCCAGCCAGGTCAAGGGAGTCGATGCGGGGCGCCAGGGTCCGGGGCGGGCCGGGTGTTGGCCTGCTCGAGCGTGACACCGTCGAAGGCGCGATCGAAGCGCTCGCGGGACCGGGACAGGACGTCAATGAGCATCTCAAGAGTCGTCATG
>BNJT01001544.1_pt1 | contig 48476 bp, 65 predicted proteins | sample 8540491 | NCBI WGS metagenome assembly BNJT01 (sample SAMD00202455, study PRJDB9452) | human saliva metagenome | host: Homo sapiens | reverse complement strand
CAGTTACGCATTACACCCGCAAAAGACGACGAGTAATATCGACACCAGAAGGGCGAATCATAATGATGCAAATCGAATATCCATTCACCTCTGACTCCGTCAGCAACGCATGGAAAGGGCGCTGAAGATTCCAATCCGGCCCAGAGTCGTGCACATGAGCAATCACCACGTTCTACTCCAGCTCCATGCGCGGCCTGAACAAGGACCAGAGCCTCACAAGATGCAGTAGTAGAGATGCAGCCCCTGGACCCGGTGTTACTAGGGCTGCCTGGCGCAGGCGGATGTAGTAGAGGTCTTGATGCCTCGCGCCAGGCGATCTGGGCCCTGGTTGACGTCGCGCGTGGTCGCGGGTGTCCGAAGCAACAGGGCAGAGGCTCAGGCCCGGTCCACGTGCTGCGGCCGCGGCGTAGGTGTCAACGATCTTCCCGGGCTGATCTCGTAGGCGTCTCAGCATCCAGGTTGTCGTCCGTCGCGGTGGGAGCCGGTAGTAGACGCGCCTGATCTTGCCCTCCTTGCGGATCTCACCCGCTGCCAATGGGTGACTGACGATGTCGATGGGTTGATGAGGAGATCGAGTTTAATATGTACCGCCTGCAGGTTGCGTTGTAGATGCTGTCGCGCCGATCTTCTCGGCCAGCTCCGCTCCAGCCCGCGTGCGGGCACGCACGCTGGAGGCCCTCAGTGATCTCCCGGATGCGATGGTGACGGAACGAAGTCCCGGTCGTGCACTTCGGTGAACTCGCTGGTGGCGTACGCGAATCCTCAGCTGACGATATCCGCCACGCCTCGACGGCGAGGTCGCGAGGCGCTCAGGGTCACAAGCATAATGCAGGCGAAGCAGACGTTGGTGAAGTCCAGGCCTCCTGGCTGCTGTAGAGGATCCTCTCGCGGGCGAGTGGAAGCCGTGAAGGTTCATCTGCCCCAGGCCGATGGCGTGGGACTGCGGCTGCCATGGTCGAATGGAGGGGCACGCTTCGGCAGGTGGGTCTTGCCTGGAGACGGCGGTCAGCTCCCTGCAGCACCGCGGTCGCGATCGTCCTGGAAGGAAAGTCCGGAGAGTCCATGGTCCCAAGGAGCATGAGGCCGGCTCAGGTTGCAGGATGTCCTGCTGACGTGCGCGTAGGACAGGTCCTCATTCATGTCGGCTCGGAGACCTGCAGGATCCTGAGCACAGGTTGGACATGACCACCTTGCCCCTGACCGTTGGCGCGGTTGACCGTGTCCTCGAACACGACGTACGGGTAGCCCGGACTCGAACTGGATCTCGGCTTAGGCTCAAAGAACCTGCGTGCGTTGATCTTGGTCTTCTTGATGCGCGCGTCGTCGATCATCTCGCGGTACTTTTGCGACACGAGGTCCGCGAACGGCACCGTGACGCGCTCGACGTCGTAGGGGTTGAAGAGTGTTATGTCCTCGCCATTCCGGCCAGCCTGAAGGTGATATCGGGAATGACGACGCTGGAGGACAGGGTCTTGATGCGGGATCTTCTCATCCGCGTTCTCTCGCGCTTGGGTGTCTAGGGAACCGCATAATGTCGGGGTGGTGGCGTGCAGTGCTATCGGCCCCTGCCTGGCGCGCCCCAGCCGGGTTGGCGTAGAGTAGTGAGTCCCGCGCAGCTTCATCACCGGGATGATGCTGCTGGATCATTCTCACGTGTTTACGGGCGCCATCCACGCAGGTTGCTCAGCAGAGCGCACTCGCCCTGCTGACAGCTGTGGCGGAGTTGATGGCTCTCGGGCGATCGACTCCATATTGTCTCGATGCGCACGAGGAAGCAGGACGGGCTCACCGTTGGGCCTTGCCTCGTTGAGAACGTGGGCGTGGCTGGCTGGAAGCGCCGGTCATCATTTCGACGAGGTCCAGGGCCAGCCGCTCATCGCCGTCGGCCAGCGCCAGGGCCACCACATGGTGACCTGTCCCGAAGCGCCCAGGTAGCGCTTCCGTCGAAGGTCTTGGCGTGTATGAGGTGGTACTTGAAGGCGCCCAGGAAGGTCCGGCGTGGAACCTGTGCGCGTAAAGCGGCTCGATACAGGCCCTTGATGTGAACCTGGAGAAGGCCCATGATGCCCCTCGTAGTAGCCCTCCCGACCAGGTAGTCGAGCTTCTCCCGACGTCGCGGAAGGCATCAGTTCTGGGCGACGTGCTGGAGAAGTATTCGGCGCGCGCCTGCGGGTCTGCGTCAGAATCAACCGGGATCCTCCCTGCCGCGCCGTACAGGTTCACAGCCTGGCGTTGAGAGCGTGGTAGTCGAGCCCAGGGTGGGCCCAGCCCGTGCCCGTCAGCGTCTGCCAAAAGTCTTCCAATCTCTGTTCGACGCGTGCGACGTCGGTGGGCGTCCCCATAAACTTCCTAGCGGTGCAGGAACGGCACCCTGAGCTTGTTTTGATAATGTCGCCGGCGGCGAGGTAGCACCACCGAAGTTGGTGTTCCCCGAGGCGATCACGCCCCGCAGCAGGGAACGGGTTGCGCGGTCATGAGGTAAACGCGATGACCTGAGCCGGGGTACGGCCTCCGACGACCCCCCGCCGTAGGTCGGCACGAACAGACGTACCTCACCGGGACCGCAAGTGGTCGGTCCCGACGCGCAGCGGAACACGCGCACCATATAAACTGAGCCTGCCCACGAAGGGCAGAGTGTTCTCGAGGCGGAGAGAAGCACACCAGGAGCGGACCGCCCCTGACCGCTGAGGGTGCGTACGCCTCAGACTGCGAGGCCCTGATTTCAAGACGGGCCAGGGCCTGATCTCAACTGACGGAAACCCGGACCAGTATCCTCCCGGCCACGGGAGACCACAGGGGCTCAAGGTAAATGAGGGCCCCGACCTGCTCCAGGGCCTCGACATCGAGCGCGACGTCCGTCCGGTAGACTCAGACCTGCCCTGTCCAGAGCGCGGTAGGTAGCGCTGCACTGCACGGTTGGGCTTGGAGTAGACGATTGATCGCCATACCGGCCTCCCTCGGGTTCCGGTGGCGAGCCGGACGTATCACCCCAGGGGATCGCGCTGTGGTGTAACGCGATCTGTCATTCGTGGCCATGCAGGCCCCATGACAAAGACACTCACCCTTAGTGGTCCACCATCCACCACCCCAACATGCTGCGTCTGGCGCCGACCTGTGCACAACAGACCTCCTGCCCGGGTGGATGTCTGGGACCAGGAGGACGTGGATAGTCGCCCAAGTGCCTCGGGCGCGTCCCGGGGCTCCTGCCTGATCCAGAACCAGTTATCCGCGGGGGTGGGACACGGAAGAGGGCTCTCAACCACAGCACTGCCGTCCCGTTTGAGCACTGCCCTCGCCCCTGTATAAGTCCGGCAACTTTGTCAGGTCACACCTGCCTTCCGCGTCGCCACCGCCGTCAGCCCACCAACCAGCAGCCGCCAGCCCACCAGCCCCTCAGCCCGCTCAAACTGCAAGGCGCCAGGTCACTGCCGCTGCACAGGCCTGCTCGCCTCCCCCGCAGCCCCACGCCACGTATAGGGCTTAACGCCACGGTCCCCGCGCTGCCACCGCAGGCGGGGCCGCACCACGAGCCTGAGCCCGGAGAAGAAAGGGACCGCCCATGGACGCCGATACGCCGTCAGGAGATCCTCGACCGCCCGCGGCCAGCGCGCGCAGGCCCCCGGTCGCCACCCTTCCGCGCGTACAGCGTCTCTTGCCAGGTCATCGTCGGCGACGCCGCCCCCAGTGCCGAGGGCCACCCCCATCCGCGCCACCAACCGCGGCTACGTGCGGCCTGTTCCGCCACCCGGCCGTCTGCCCATCTGTCCAGTGGTCTGAGGACATCGCCATCAGAGCTGAGCGCCACTACTGCTGGGGGGTGTTCTGGACTGCCTCGGTGGGAGCACCGCCTCATGTAGATCACTGTCGATCTGTTCACATCCGCAGCCCCTGAGGACCTGCCCACTTCCTGGCGCGCCTGCCCCGGGTCCACGGCCTGTCGGGTTGACCAAGCTGCACCTTGGGTTCATCGAGGCTGGGGCGACGGGGTTGCCTCGTGTAGTTTGAGGCCCGGATGGAGAGCTCTCGGCTACTGCGGCAGTGCCCCGCCCGTTTCCCGCAGCGCACTCACGCCAGGCCACCCCTGCCTCGTGACACGCATTCCCACATGTGTCGCCAGACACTGACGGCATCCGAGATGAGGCTGCCGTGTGTCTTGACGACCCATGGGCTCGTGCGCTTTCGGCTCAAGGCGCAGCCCCGTGACCGCCAGACGCACACCCGCCACCAGCGCTGCAAAGCGACCGCCACCACCCTCCGCAGCCTCCCTGCTGCGCCACACTCCTGCCTGCCTCAAAGCAGCGCCTGGCCCACCGCGTCCTCATCGACGCCATGACCGGCATGGCCACGGCCTGCTCGCCTCCCCATCCTGGGGAACCATCCCTGCACTTTGGCTCGGCGGGCTCCTGCCCGGCACCGCCGCTTTCTGGCGCTCACGCTCACTGCACGATCGCCACCTCTCGCTGGCAGCGGGCAGGCATCGGCGTCGTGTGGCCCACCGCGCGCGCGCCGACCGTCGTCGTCGTAGGCGCGTGGTAGCCCGGGCAGGTGGGCGCCCGCGCCGCGTGCTGCTGTCGGGCACCGCCCTGCAGTCCGATCGAGCGGGCACCGGGCCCCTGGTTCTCAACGGCCTGGCGAGCCACCGGGCGCATCGCCGCCTGCAGCAGTGAGGCCGGGCGCCTGGTGGCGGCCGCTACCAGCCCTGGACGTCCTCGTCACCTCACCCTGTCACGTGGCGCCGGCGGCAGCGCGGGGCCTGCTCGTGGGCCCGCGATCTTGCGCCTCATGCAGTCAGCCTGGGCCAGCTGGTCGACTGGGGTACCCTCGAGCGCCAGCCCCCGCTCGCGGCATCATCGTCGTCTCTGCCTCGGCACTGGGCATCCTCAGCCCTGCCCGATCTCCTCGCAGCCCTGGGCGCCATCCTGGACCTCAGGCCCTGGCGGCCGCGGCCACCATCGGCCGCAGCCCACCGCCAGATGGTGAGCTTCGCCGTGTGCCAGCTATCGGGAGAAACCGCTTCGCCAGGCTCATCGCGTTCAGGCTTCGCCGGCACCTCCATGCTTCGGGTGCCCAATATCGCATTGCCACCCTCATCTTGGCGTTCGCACCTGGCCTCGGCGGATTTTGGGCCCATCACCACCATGGTGCCAGGCATGCAGTCCAACGCCATCGGCTCGGGCATGGGTTCGGCGGGGCTCGTCAGGCCAGATCGCTGACCTTCCAGCGACAAGTGTCGTGAGCTCCACCTCCACCGGGCGGCTCATCGCCTGCATGGTCGTCTTCAGATCCTCATCCCGCGCTGCCGACCCTGGGGATCAGCGAGCTCATGTGCCCGCGGGCTGATCAAACCGGGGACGTGGCTCAGGCCGCCGACTGAGGGCCGCCGCAGTCGCTCCACCGGCCATGCCGCGCCAGCCGCCTCCAACCACCTCGCCTCAGACCTCAGCCACCTCCATGCCACGCTCCGTCCACCCCCTGCCGTCGGTAGATCTGTCTGGGTCCCATGTATGCGAATTAAACAAAACGGATATTCTGCATGCTGCGAGATTGGCTTTCAAATGATAGTGAGATCGCGACAGAGGATTGCCCCGTGCAGACTCGACATGACGGACGAGGAGCGCGAGGCGTCCCTCACTGCGGTGGAAGAAGCGATTCGGACACCTACCACAGGCTAGTGAGAATGAAGGCGGAGCGCATTGCGTACGCTGCCCATGGCGATCGGCCTCGATATTATCATGGATGGTCGAGGCGGGCTGAGAAGACGGTGCGCAAGTGGCTGCTCACAGTGGCGGAGGCGCAGACTGGGCCTCGTGGGTAACCGGTCACGCCGTGGGCGGGAACGCGGCGAGGCTCAGGCGGGCGCAGAAGGAGGAGCTGGAGGAGATTCTTCGGTAAACCGCCATCGGGCAGCGCCTGGCGTCTGAGCTCTGGGACGACCGGCTCAGCGAAGCGATGCCGCGTCTGTCAGATTCGGCGTCGGTAGCGGGTCGGAGTCCTCCTACCGGCTGGCTGCATGCGCTTGTCGGCAGCATGAGCCTCAGGCGGACCCGGTCGTGGGGCGCCGCGACAGGAAGGCCATCACCAGCGCATGGCATGAGTTCGGAGACCAGGTCGCGGTCTGCTCCGCGACGGCCGCCTCTGAAACCGACGACGAGGTCCGCGTGGGCATCGAGAGCCAGAGAGACGAAGCGCATGTGGCTCGAGGAAGAGAGAACAAAAGCTGCATGCGACCGCAGAGAAGGCGAGCCGGTCGTTCATCGGGGCACTGAGCCTGACACTGGACCAAGAAAATGAGGATCCAACTCGTCGAGAGACCAGAACGCCGAGCAGACCCGCCCTCATGCTCGCAGGATAGGTCGCCTGGCGCGAGACCCGTAGAGGGAAGAAGAGTCACCAGTCTTCCTGGACAACGCCAGGTTCCCACCACGCCAAGGCCTTGGGCGAGTCTCTCTATGCTGGGTGTCAGGCTCTGGGAGCGCATCACACACCCATCTACATGCACGCTGACCCTGGGACCCACAGCACATACGGGACGCCGCCAGCCAGCATCGCCAACCCCGCGCGCGCTCGCTGCAAAACACCCTCGCGGCCTTCACTACCTACATCACCAACTGGCACTGCTTCGACTGCGACTTCGAGCACCTCCCAATCACACCGCCACCACGCACCGGACCTTGTATGATTCCAGCCATGCTCGAAGGCGCCCAGGAAGGTCTCGAAGCGGAACCTGTGCGCGTAGGCGGCCTGTGACGAACTCCGAGTAGCGTCGGGACTCATCGTAGCTCCTCGACCAGCGAGCGTAGAAGTCGAGCCTCCGAGAGGTACCGGCTCCAGACCGGTATCCGCCAGGGTGTCTCGCCAAAAGTCTTCCAATCCTTCTTTGATGCGTGCGACGTCGGCGGTGGAATTTCAGCAGTCTCGTAGTGCGGTACAGCAAGCGGTAGCATTCAGCTTGCTGGCGGTAATGTCTCGCCGGCGAGGCGCACGCCTCACGAAGTTGAGTGTTGCCGGAGGAGCACTACACTCTTTGCACAGCGACCGGTTGTGCGAGTCATTGTGAGGAATCCTGATGACCCGTTTGGGCACGGCCCCTTTAACGAGACCCTCCGCCATGCTCGGCACGAGGAGGACGTACTCCTCGTCGACCGCGAGCAGCGCCTCCTTCGGCTACAGCGCGGTATACGTGCGCTGCGGAATCCGAGCTGCCCACGAAGCGATGCGTGTCTACTCCGACGTGGGAGGAGAAGTATACCAGCAGAGCCGCTCCGACGACTCGAGGTGGACACGCCTCAGACCGCGAGAACCTCGCTGGCGGCGATGGCATGGAGCCTTGATCTTTGTCACGGACGGAAAGCGACCAGTGATCCTCGGCCATGACAACAGGAGCCTGGGCATAGCCGAGGGACTTTGACCTGCCTCGAGAGCCTCAGCGACGCGAGAGAGCGTCGGCCGTCTCGTAGCGGAGTCCCGCCTTGTCCAGGGCGCGGTAGGTGGCGTTGCACGCACGCATGTTGGGCGGTAGGACGGTGATCGCCATGTGGGTCACTTCCATGGCTCTCGTGTCGATGGGCAGGTATTCGTCGCAGCCAATGGCACTCAAAGGAGGTTCCCACCGGCGTAACAACACGTCGATGGTTACTCGGTCGGGCATACCGCCCCGCAGGGCGTGGACACTCACCCCTAGGGGCGGGCGGCTGCCAGCAACACTAGATAATGTGTCTGACGTGGCGCTGTGCACAGTACGCCTCCTTCCCAGTGAGAGCGGCCCGTCATCCTGTGGACTATGCCGGGAGACGCGCGGACCATCATGCAGCCTCCGACGCGCTGAAGACCGGGCGGAACGACCCACGATCTGCGCAAACCATGCTCCTCCAGCGTGTGACACGAATTCCCGCCCTCTACCCACGGGCCTCCACGCCTCTCCGCCCGAGACTCCATCCCCATCCTGGGGACAGAGCTCGGAAAACTCACCCCCGAAAGCGATTGACCGCTCGCGTGTCGCACTCCCGTTCATGCGTGCGAGCGACCCAGCCACTCCTTCGCCACCTGCCCCACTTCAATACGCGTTCGCCACACGCCCGTTGCTGGCTGACATATGTCCGACATATCGCGGACATCCGTGGCGCGACACTGCATCACCCAACCACCCATGTGGCTCCACCCCTCCACCCGAGTCGGGAGGCCGACATTCCGAATACGTACTCCTGACCGCCGATGGCGTCGCAGGTTATTCACAGAACTGCGCGTTGGACGCCATCTTCGGACCGAGCGACATGCTCACCGAACGGTCTGCGCTGACAAACCGCGAAGAAAGGAATTCCTGCGATGACCCTCACCGCGCCTCGCCTCCACCGGCCTTGACATGGTGGCGCATGGCCGTCCTGGTCAGTGCGACCAGATGCGCGTCATGGTCGCGCGAGACCTTCAGCGGCCGCCAGTGTCTCCAGCAACATCGGCGTCTTGGCCGTCACGCGCCTGCAAGGTCCAGCGCTGTGCAGGACTGGGGGCCGGTCTGGGCTGAGTACCTTCGGCGTCCTGATCGATCCGCCCGCGCCCACCGCTCTGGGCCCAGGTGAGGGTCGTTTCGCTTCTTCGCCGCTTTCTGGCACCTCGGCTTGATCGGAGGCAGCTGGAGGCCAGCCAAACATCGGACTGACCCGCCACCTCATCTATGCTGGTGTCTCGCAGCCCTGTCTCGTGGGCGACCACCCCGCGCTGATGCGCGGCGCAAACCGCAACCAGTAGGTGGTGACCCTCGACCGCGCCGTCAGCGATGAGCACGAAGCTCACCGAGCCATCTCGAGCAGCTTCCTCAACGCCAAGGTGCTCAACCTGGACATCCAGCGCGCCTCGGCCTGGTCAAAGACACGACCATCGTCGACGTCCGTTGCGCACCCACCGCCCCCAGCCTCGCTCTAGACGGAGGCTCAGTATCCCAGGCCGCACAGGCCTCGCCGCAGCTCTGCAGACTCCAGCAGTCGCGCCATTGGTTCACGAGGTGTCGCGACCACGCCCCTCCCTCGGATGGCCAGGCGGTGCAGCCCCAGGAATCGCGACATCGACCTTCTCGCCTCAGCAGCCGGCATCCACGGCGGGGCCGGCGAAGCCAGCAGAGCCCGAATAGTCAGCAGGAGTACCAGAGCGCACCCGCACCGCAGCAGAGCCAGCCCGCGCCCCTGCGCAGGACCCTGACCCACTCCCTTCCTGGCCCGCGCCGCCCTCACACCCCAACAACGCCCACTCAACAGCACCACTGCGCTGACGGCCCCTGACCGCAGCGAGGTCGGCAAGGTCGGGCAACAGATCAACCAGTCGCAGAACTGGCGGCTCCGGCGAGGCGCCGCCCCCATCGGCACAGCCGATTGCAGCCAGATTCGCGGCACCACCGATTCCAACCACTCACTGTACTACCGCCTGATTCACCCGCCCGGCAGGACCGGAAGGAAAGGAGGGGCGACATGCCACGCACCGAGCACCTCAACACCATCACCCTCGCCGAGCTCAATGCCGGCAGGCCTGCTCACCCGCATGGACCGCAGTACCTGGTGCCGCCGGACGACGTCCAGGACATCATCGACATCCCGCGTCTCGCGTGGGCGCGGTCCTGCAGATCGACGGATCGCGCAACTCCACGCCTCCACCTGCTTCGACACCTCCGCTCTGGACGCCTTCTTCCTGGCCCGCCTACAAGCGCCGTCGTCGCTACAAGATCCGCACCCGCACCTACCTGGACTCGACCTGCTGCTTCCTGGAGGTCAAGACCAATGGTTCGCGAGGCAAACGGTCAGGACCGGCTGAAGTACAGTCCCGACGACGCCGACCGCATCACCGAAGAGGGCAAGGAATTCATCGTCGAGCGCTGGTGGAGTCGAGACCTGCGCCGAGGAGGCCTGCGACATCGCGGAGGGCGCTGGTGCCTCGCCGCGGGACAGCACTTACCAGCGCACCACGCCCACCTGCCCAACGCCAACGCCCGCGCCACCTTCGACAAGGCCCTGACCTGCGCTGTTCAACTCCGATGGCGTCCGCACCGACCGCCGCGTGCTCACCGACAAGCGGACGTGCGTAGGAGCAGAACCCTGCACGGCTTCGCGACGGATCACGGCCTCCTGATGGGACGGCTCATCGGCAAACTCGACTGTCATTCGAGTACGCCCACCGGAACAGAGCGGTGCTCCACTGAGACTCGCCCACCAACAGGTGCGCACCGGAAACTATCAATCGCGACTCCTGGGCACGCTACACAGGTACGACGCCCCCAACGCGCCGGGGCCTTTTAAGGCCCCGCCCGTCAGCGTGCCCGGTCCGACGGAAACTAGAAGCACAGGCCAGAACGAGCAACGGCTGGACGGCTGGGTTCGACCCACAAGTCAGGAACCCGCGGCTTCCTCATGGGCAGACCGCGGGTCTCAGCAGCAGGCGATGATCGAGGCACGCCATGGGAGAGTTCTGGGGCCAGCAGCGACGGCTGCTGCCTCACTGCTGCCTCACGCTGCCTCACCGGCGCCCGGCCGGGGCAACCGGCCTGACCGAGGCAGCCTGTGCGCCTTCCGACAGGCGCGCACTGCTCGATACATGCCTGGCCTGTACCAGCAGGTCGCCGAGACCGGGCCGCAATCGGCAGTGATGCTCGATCTCCAGTAGCACTGCTCGATCTCCGAGCCGCAACTGCTGGGCCTCGAGAACTCGCGCGGCGCATCCGCGCAACATGTCCAAAACGGAGGAGATCAGACCTTCTCCCTCGCGAGTTTCACTCAGCAACCCGCTCCAACCGCGGGTTTCCGTTCCAGCTGCGCAGGGGCGGTGCGTTGATCTCCTCCATTTTGGACATCCAACCTCTGGGCTCTCCACCAGGCGATCGACGTGGCGCTATCCGGCCTGCGAGTCTGGCTCGGCCGGGACGACGGCGCCGGCCGAGCCCGGCCGGCTCGCGACCGCCAGCTGTGCACAGCCGGCCGGCCGCTGATCGCCGACCGATGCGCAGCACACCCGCGACCCGCCCTCATCCAGGGGAAACGTCCGTCCACGTCTTTGACCGATGGTTCAAACCGATAGCTCAAGAAGGAGAACTATGAATCTGCATCTCGAGGGAAGACCGCCCTGGTCGCGGGGCCGGCCGTGGAATCGGCCTAGCAGTCGCGCAACGGCTGGCGCAGGAGGGCGCGGGTCGTCGGCACCGCGCGCACCATCACCCCAGAACTGGAAAAGACAGCCACAGCAGCCATCCCAGCCGACCTGGCAACACCTGGGGGCGCCACCGGTGCCGGTGCAGTCCGCCCTGGATGGGCTCGGCGGTATTGACATCTCATCAACAACGTCGGCGGTGGCGACGCGGACGCCTCAAGCTCGGTGGTTTCCTCGAGCTGGATGTAGATGATGCCAGTGGCAGAACATGTTCAACCTCAACCTCTTCAGCGCCGTGTGGACAAACCATGCGCTCTCCCAAGCCTGTATTGGCGCAAGGGCTCCATCGTCAGCGTCTCATCCATCAACGCCCTCATCCCCACCCCGAGCCCGTGGGTACTGGCGAGAGCAAGGCCGCACTCCTTGCTTTCAACAAGCGGCTGAGCGAGGAGTTCGGGCCGCGCGGCGTACGCGTCAACACAGTCTCCCGGGCACCGTGGGAACCCGGACGTTTACGCCGATCCAGACGGCTACGGCGCAGTCGCTGCAGCGGGGCGTGACAGCGCAGAGCTCCTAGCCGCCCTGCCCTCGATCTTCAAGATCGCTTCCGGGCGCCTCACCGAGCCCGGGGAGATCGCCGACGGTCGTCTTCCTCGCATCACCTGCTGCCAGCAGTGTTGCGTCGCGCCAACATCGTCGCCGACGCGCACTGTGAAAACCGTCTAGAGGCCCTGATCCGCACGCATCCGGCGCAACATGTCAAAACGGAGGAATCAAGACCTTCTCCTCGCAGTTTCACTGCAACCCGCTCCAACCGCGGGTTTCTGTTTCAGCTGTGCAGCAGTGCGTTGATCTCCTCCGTTTTGGACATCAGACTCCCCACCGCCCGCATCTCCCGGATCTCCCGGACGACTCATGCCCCGCCCATGCGATTCACAGCGGGCTCATTGTGCCGCTCCTCGACTATCCACTAACGGGCCGACCAGCCCGGGACATCAGATCGGGCCTCACCACGACCCTCGCATCGATCGCCGCCATCGGCGCCGACCTCGATCGCCCTGATCGCGCCGCTCGTCGGCGGACCGTGCGTTCGGCGCCACGGCCGCAAGGACCTCATGGCCGCCACATCGGCGTCAACGTGGGCGTGCTGGCGGTGACCTCCTGCTGGCGCCTCCAGCGTCGGAGCCGGCCTGGGTCTCGGGGCTCTTGGCGTCCTGTCGTCATCCGCCTGCGCTCCACCGAGCTCGCCCAGCACGAGTCGCCTGCTTCTTCGCCGCCCTGGCCTCGGCCTGCTCGGCGGCATCGGCGCCTCCATCGCACGACGGCCGTACTCATGGCGCTCGTCGTCGCCTCCCTGTGGATCGGCGACCACCCGTCCATGCTGCGCCGCAGCCGCCACCAGGTGAGATGCATGGTCGACCGCGCCATCTCCGATGAGACTGCCCTGACCGACCACCTCTCCCGCCTGCTCCAACGCCCGGATCCACTCGAGTCGAGGTCCAGCGCCTCGACCTGGTCAACGACACCACACTGGTCGATGTGCGCTACCAGCTCCACCGGCCCCGCCCCCAGGCTGAGACCAGCGCACCCGCCCGGCGGCTCCGGAGAGCCTCGCGAGGCCCGTCGCCACACTGCCGCCCGCACTCTCCCCAGCAGAAGTCTGGAACCCGGTCGTGCCGGAGGCTCCCTCCTACCGCCCGCAGCGCGAACGCACGGAACACCACGGCAGTCCCGCGGTCGTCCGCTGACTCACCACTGGATATCGGATAGGGCCACCCATGCCCGCGGCCGCTCCACCACCACCGCCCTCGACACCGAGCGCCTGCCGCCACGACCCTGGAGGACCTCAACGCCTCCGCCGGCCTGCTCACCCGCATCGACCGCAAGTACCTCGTCGCCTCCGGCACCGCCCAGGGCGTCATCGACGCCCTGGCCGAGCGAGCCTCGTCCTCGACATCGACGGTCGGCGCTGCTTCTCCACGCCTCGACCTACTTCGACACCCCGAGACTCGGCTCCTACTTCCAGGCCGCTCACAAGCGCCGTCGCCGCTTCAAGATCCGCACCCGCTCCTACCTGGATTTCGGGACTGACCTTCCTGGAGTCAAGACCCGCGGTCCTCGAGGCGCCACGATCAAGCAGCGCATGGACTACCGAGCCGCGGACGCCGACCACCTGACTCCCGAGGGCCTCGGCTTCATCGCCGACTGCCTCGCGCCACTGAGCGGGTCCGTACGGGATGCCCGCCGCGTCGCGCGCAAAGCCTCAAGCCGGTGATGAGCACGACCTACCGCCGCACCACGCTGCACCTGCCCGACGACGGCGCCCGCGCCACCATCGACACCGACCTGACGTGGACCGCATTCGCGTCCGGCGAGGACGACGAGGGCGAGGCGCGGGTCCGGCACGCGCCACCCGCCGCGGCGCTGCCCGACCCGCGGGGCCGCTCGCCGTGGTCGAGACAGAATCCGGCTCGATGCTCTCCCACGGACCGCTACCTGTGGGCCAGCGGCCACCGGCCCTCGCGGATATCGAAGTACGCCACCGGCATGGCCGTACTCCACCCCGAGCTGCCGGCCAACAAATGGCATCGGCTCCTGACCCGCGAACTCGGCAGTACCGGCAGTACCGCTCGTGCCGCCTGAGCCGAGGATTCCGGCTATCACCCCCACTGACCATCTGCCCCATCGACCAGTGCCGCCCGCAGCAGCACAGGCGAGCGCGACTGACACCGCGAGACACACATGTTGAACCCGCTCAAGCACGTCACCGCCCGCCCCATCGGACGCCATGCCGCAGCGCGCGCGGCACGCAGGATCGCAGCGCGTCGGTGGCGCGATCGCCGCCCTAGCCTCGGTCGCGCTCGTCACCGCCTGCGGGATGACGTCGGCGACCGCCACTGATGCGACCACGGGCTCGACCAGCATCAGCACCGCCGTCAGGCAGGCCTCCGTCGGTGCGAGCGCATCCGATGTCCTGTCCGCGAACGCGAATTACCTCCGAGGCAACCGCGGTCGCCTCGGATGCCGACAAGACCGGCGCCTGCAGCGCCTCCGCCGCCACGACCATCACGGCCTCGGGCGGTTCCGCCGAGTCTCGGGCTCCGACACCGGCAATGTCACTGTTGATGGCGGGACCGTCACCATCACCGGCTCCGGCACCTGCGTGGTGAGCGGCACTCTCGACAGCCAGGTGGTCGTCAACGCCGATAAGGCCGACGTCCGCCTCGTTCTGGCGGGCGCCTCGATCACCAACACCGGCGGGCCCGCGATCGACATCCAGGACGCCGGGAGCGCCGTGATGGTCCTGGCGGAAGGGCACCACGAGCACACTGGCCGACGGCTCCGCCTACGCCGATACCGAGTGAGGACGCCGCCACCGCCGCCCTGTTCTCCTCGGACACGCTCACCATCACGGGCACCGGCTCCTGAACGTGACCGGCTCCTGCAACGACGGCATCTCATCGAAGAACGGCCTGGTCATCACGGGCGAGCCGACGATCGCGGTCGATCGCCGTCGATGACGGCGTGCGCGGCAAGGACTACCTGCTCGTCTCGTCGGGGAGTCTGACGGTGAGCGCGGGCGGCGATGGCCTCGAAGTCCTCCGAGGACAACGACGAGACCAAGGGGTTCGTCGCGCTCGGGGACGCCACGGTGAACGTCACCTCCGGCGACGACGGCGTGTCCGCGACCACCGACGTCACCGTAGACGGCACGACGCTGTCGATCGCCGCCGGGGGCGGGCGAGGCCAATGCCACCGTCTCGGAGGAGCGGGACCGGGTCAGGGCGCGCGACCAGGGGCGCGCCAGGTCAGGGGTGCGCCGGGTCAGGACCAGGCCGCCGGCGGCTCAGGCAGATGAGCCAGCCAGTCCGAGGCAGCACCGCCTCCCCAAGGGGATCAACGCCGTGACTCACGCCCATGGGACACGGGCAGCATCACCATTGACGCTGCCGACGAGGGGCTGCAGGCGGCCTTCGTCAATGTGAATGGCGGAAGCCTCGATATCGCCTCGGGCGACGACGGCATCAATGCCTCAACGGCGATTACACGATCGAGGGGCTACGAGAGCGCCGACTCCGAGTCCGATGACGGCTCGGTGATCACGATCTCGGGCGGGCAGGTGCAGATCGATTACGCCAACTCCGACGGGATCGACTCCAACGGGTCGGCCCATGTCACCGGCGGCGAGTCGTCGTGGGCGGTGCAGCGGGATCGATGGACGGATCGGTGGACGCCAATGGCGAGACGACGCTGGTGGGCGTATCCGCCTCCATACCGGTGGCCGAGGGCGACACGATCACCGTCACGGGTGCGGACGGCACGAGCTGGACACTGACCAGCACGGTCTCCGCCGATGCGGTGACGGTGCTCGGCCTGAGCGAGGCGGCGAGTACACGGTGGCGACGACGTCGGGCGGCTCGACAACCGCGACGGCCGGCGCGCTGAGCGCCGGCATGGGCGGAGGCCGGGAGGCCCCGGGGCGGGGATCAGGGTCCGGGGCAGGGCTGGTCCCGGGCGCAAGGGCTGAGCGCGCTCCCACACTCCCCGTCGAGATCGGTTGTATTTCCGGCTCGAGATCGGTCCGTCGGACCGATCTCGAGCCGGAAGACTAACCGATCTCGGCACTGCGGGATCAGCCGGGGATGCGGATCCAGGCGGTCGTGTCGGCGGGCAGGACACTCGCGGCGCCACCGGCCGCTCCGGAACCGCCATCGGACTCGACGACGCCGAGCGGGGCTGAGGCCAGCAGGACCTCCCCGACCGGCAGCTCGGCATCGGCGCCGAAGGCCGTCCAGCACTGCACGTCGCCACGGGCGAAGGCCAGAACGTCCTCGTCACGGCGCACCCACTGGAACGGCCCGGCCGACGGATTCGCCACGCCCCAGCTCTCGCGACGCAGTCGCAGGCCCTCGCGATACAGGTGAAGCATCGAGCCCGGGTCGGCCTCCTCGAGCTCGACGGCGCGCTCCCCCCAGTCCCGCCGGCTGGGGCAGGTGCGGCTCGGCGCCGTCGTCAGGGCCGAAGCCGAAGTGATCTGCCGACCACCGTCCACGGCAGCGGCACACGGCAGCCGTCGCGCCCCTTCTCCTGACCGCGCATGCGGCGGGCGATCGGGTCCCTGCAGGCGGTCCTCCGGGGATGTCGGGGACCTCAGGGCGAGCCGAGCTCGTCGCCCTGGTAGAGGTACATGGCTCCCGGCAGCGCCATCACGACCATGGCGGCGGCACGCGCTCGGTGCTCACCGCGCGCGGGGTCGCAGGCGGGCGAGCGCTCAGCCCCTCAGTGCCGTCAGTGCTCTCGACGCCAGCGCTGGATCCACCGGCGCGCCAGTCTTTGGGCGATGCCCGCGGGATAGTCGGGGTCGGGCTCCTCCGGCGAATCGTCATCGGCGAGGTCGAAGCCGTAGCGGGTGGCGACCCGCGGGGTGTCATGACAGCCGAGGACCCAGGTGGTCGAGCCGCAGGCGGCCTGGTCCGCGATGCCGGCGTCGATCGCCCAGGCGACGGAGCGGGCGGTCCAGTCGGCATCCTGCATCTGGAAGTTGAAGGCCTGTCCCCAGGCTCGCCGCGTAGGCATGGGCGGCGCGAGGCGACGACGCCCGCCTCGGCCACGGCGAAGCGCGGCGGGTCGTAGGAGTCGAGGGACGGCGCGCCAGTGGCGGTAGATGTCGTGGACCTCGTCGCGGTCGAACAGGGGGTGAGAGCCGTCGTCGGGCAGAGGCCACCAGGATCTCCGCCATCGGACGGTGAGGCTCGGACATGTCCTTGGCCATGCCGGGGGCCATGTCGATGCGGAAGCCGTCCACGCCGCGGTCGGACCAGAAGCGCAGAGTGGCCAGGAAGTCCTGACGCACGGCCGGATCGTCCCAGTTGAGGTCGGGCTGCTCGGGGGCGAAGATGTGGAGGTACCACTGCTAGGGGCGGGACGTTCCGGGACCGGTGAGTGGGGCGCCGTCGGGGCCGACGTCGTCGATGCGCTCCCAGGCGGAGCCGCCGAACATGGAGCGCCAGTCATTGGGCGGCTCGGTGCCGCCGGAGCCGGTGCCGGGCCGGATGTGGTAGAGGGCGCGCTCGGGGGCGTCGGGGACCGCCGGCCAGAGCGGTCGGAACCATGCGTGACGGTTGGAGGATGGTTGGGGACGATGTCCACCATCACCTTGATGCCGGCGGCGTGAAGGGCGGCCACCATGCGATCGAAAATCGGCCAGCGTGCCGATCTCGGGGGCGACGTCGCGGTAGTCGTCGACGTCGTAGCCGCCGTCGGCCAGGGGCCGAGGGGTAGAACGGGGAGAGCCAGACGGCGTCCACGCCGAGGGCCTCGAGGTAGGGGACGCGGCTGATGATGCCGGCGAGATCGCCGATGCCGTTGCCGTCGGGTCGGCGAAGGAGCGCGGGTAGATCTGGTAGACGACGGCGTCCTTCCACCACTGCGGGCGGGGGCGCTCGCGACGGAGCCGGGACGCGAGTCGGAGGGCCGACAGACGGCGCGAGAGCGGCTGGGCGTGCTGGGCTGATGAGTCTTGGTGGTCTTGGTGGTCTTGCTGGGCTGCGGTCACGGCCGTATTTTGTCAATTCTGTCAATTCCCTGCCAGATTTTCGCGCCGAGCCCCTCAGTCCCTTCTCCCGCCTGTCGCCACACGAGCGCCGAGCACGGTGTAGCTCAATGCGACGGCGAGGAAGATCGTCCCCACCCCTAGGAATCCGGTGCCCATGCTGACGCTGGCGGAGATCCCCATGAACACCGCCCCCAGAGCGGCCACTCCCACCGCCAGAGCACTTTGTTGAACGGTCGTGATCAAGCCGCTTCCCAGACCGATCTTATGATCAGGAATGGTAGACAGAATAGTGCGATAAGTACTTGGCACGTAAAGACCGTTGCCGATACCGATCAGGAACATGCCGGCAGCCACATGATAGAATTCGAGAATAAGGCCAGAATAGAATAACTGGCAGCATGACCGCCGCAATTCCCGTCGCCTGCGCCAGCCCTCCGATCTGGATGGATCCGAATCCCATATCGTCAATTATTTGTGGCGCCCGCATAGCTGATAAGAACTGCCCCAGCGCCATCGGAGCCATGGACATCCCGGATTCAAGCGCACTCATGGAATTCCCCTCCTGCATGGCCAGCGCAAAGGCGAACAAGTAGCCGCCGAACACCAGGAATCCACTCCCCAGCACCAGCAGTCCTCGCCGCATCGTCGAGATCGCCAGAAGGAAGGCGGGATGAGGGGAGCCCGCCCTGAGATCTCGATGCGCGATTCGTAGAACCGCAGCGCGACGAACGCCGCGGCACTGCCGACGCAGAGGGCCCACGCCCACGCCGGCCAGCCCGCCTGCCTGCCCACGCTGGGGGAATGAGCAGGCCGAGAATCGCCGCCCCGAAGAGGAGAGTTCCGCCGATATCCGTGGAATCAGGGTCATCCGCCCTCGTCTCCGGGAACCCAGGCCCTGATCCCAGGGCCGCCACGACCCCCAGAGGAAGATTGATCAGGAATATGAGCCGCCACCCCAGGCCGCCCAGGTCGGCCCATACAATGACCCTCCCAGCAATCGACCCACGGCCGCGGACAGGCCACCAATAGCGGCGTAATAACTGAGCAGACGCGTCTTGGCGGGCTCTTTCAGAGCGGCTTGAATAGTGGACATGACTTGAGGGAGCAGCAAGGCGGCGAAAGCCCCTTGAACCACCCTGGCAGCAATCAGTATTTCCATCGAGGCGGCCACTCCGCAGAACAGCGACGCCGCAGTGAATCCCAGTGTGCCGAATACGAGAACTCGCCTGCGTCCATATCTATCCCCAGAACGCCCACTGAAGACCAGAAGCAGGGGCGTAGACGATCGAGTATCCACTGATGACGAACTGCGATTCGACGGTGTCCGCCCCAGCGAGGACTGGATGGACGGAAGCGATACGTTCACGATGAATGAATCGATCGACGTCAGAACAGCAGCCAGCAGAATAGCGGCCCGCCCAGCGGGCGGGAATTATTTCGCGTCGGATATCGATTCCCGCGCCGTAATCGCACCGGATTCTCTCATCACGCCTGCGATCCGGTGGGGCGCTCGTGAACGAAGACGGTCTTGCCGATGGTCCTGCCGTCGCGCAGCGCTGGTCAGCACGCGGGGCGCGTCCTGAATCGGAGCCCGCTCCGCAATCATGCACAGTCACCTCGCCAGAGGCCACCAGCGCCAGCGCCCGGCGCAGATAGGTGCCGACGATGCGCGGATACGCAGCGGACATGGCCCCGAGATTGAAGCCGTGAACACCGATCCCCTTTAACCAGAGCGTATTGCTGCTGACCACCTGGTCACCGGCCTGGGAGGCATCGCCGACGGCGAGCAGACGGCCGCCGAGTCGGAGCAGCTCGAGGCTGGTGATCCTGCCGGGCCCGGGCCACCGGATCAGCGATCACATCGAACTGTCCCGGTTCCGCATTCTCAAGATCAGCACGCAGCCATACCCTCGTCGTATCCGAGATCGAGCGCGGCCCTGCTTCTTCTCCTCGCCGCCGACGACGCCGACAACACGGCCGGCTCCGAGCGTGCGAGCGATCTGCCCGAACTGGGACCCAGCCCACCCGCGGCGGCATGCACGAGCACATGCTCTCCCGGCCGAAGATGCGCAACCCGCTCGAGCGAGATCAGCGCGGTGGTCGTATTCGACGGCACCACCGACGCCGGGGAGGGATCCATGCCCGCAGGGATCGGGGCGACGAGCTGGGCGTGCGTGACAGCGACCTGCCCGTAGGCGCCGCCCGCATTGATCGTCAGCGCGGCAGCCCGATCGCCGACCGCGAGGCCCTCCACTCGCTCGCCGAGTGCCCGAATCCTGCCCGCGGCCTCGTGCCGGGCACCCACGGCAGCGGTTTGGGCACGAACCCGCCCGCGAACAGGGGCTTCAACATAGTTCGCCCCGCGAACTCCACATTCAGCGCCACTTGCTCCGGGGCGGGCTCGGGTTCGGGGAGCGTGTCGTAGGTCAGCCCTCGAGGACCGTCGTAGCTGGTGATCTGGATGGCTTTCATCTCGACTCTCCTCATATAGTGTCAGTAAAGCTGAACAGAATCAGGAACCTGATAGATATGACAGTATCAGACACCTGACACAGATCGGAAGCGAGAGGTGAGCCACGATGCAGCGCAAACTTGGACGTACAGGGCGGAAGGTGTTCCCATTGGGCCTCGGCTGCATGGGCATGAGCTGGATCTATGCGGAGAGCCGCCGCGATGACGAGCACTCCATCGCCGTCATCCGACAGGCCCGGGACGCCGGCGTGCAGCTGATCGACACCGCGGGCCTGTACGGCGACGGCCATAACGAGGAGCTCGTCGGCGCGCGCTGCGCGGGCAGCGCGACGACGTTGTCATCGCCACGAAGAGGGCGGACTGGTGGTCGACGACCTCGCGGCGAGGCGGGTGCACCGCGACGGGACGGCCCGAGACCCTGAGGGCGACAGGTCGACGAGAGCCTGCGGCGCCTCGACGTCGAGCAGATCGACTTGTTCTACCTCCACCGGGTCGACCCGGCAGTGCCTATCGGCGAGAGCTGGGAGGCCCTGTCGGCCGTCGTCGACGCCGGCAAAGTGCGCTGGCTCGGGCTGTCCGAGTCACCATCGCCCAGGGCCGAGGCGCACATGCGATTCACCCGGTGACGGCGATTCAGTCGAACTCTCCTGTGGACGCGCGACCTCTCGGACACGGCGCCGAACAGGGCACGGGCCGGGGCAGGCCGAGCCCACGAGCCGCGGCGGCTCGGCCGAAACCTCCAACGGCACCTCGAACAGCACCTCCGACGGCGACCTGCTCGCCTGGACACGAGACCATGGAGTCTCGTTCGTGCCGTTCGCACCGCTGGGGCGGGGCTATCTGACCGGCACGCTCACGCCGGACGGATTCGAGGACGGCGACTTCCGCGCCACGAACCCGCGCTTCACACCGGAGGCATTCGCCCGCAACCAGGACATCACCGACGAGATCTCGCGGGTCGCCAGCGCCCACGATGCGACATCCGCACAGGTCTGCCTGGCGTGGCTGCTCGGTCTATCGGAGAACATCATCCCGATTCCCGGCACCCGCAGCAGTACTCACCTGCGGCAGAACCTCCGCGCCACACAGCTCGCCCTCACCGACGACGAGATGCGGACTCTCGACGGGCTGCCCGCCCCCTCAGGGGCTCGCTACTGAGCTCCGCCCCGGCCGACGACGATGCAGTGCCGGCACCGGCGACAGCATCGTCGTCGGCATCGACGTCATCAGCGCCGTCGCCACCGCGCAGCACCGCCGCGATTCGACTCAGGAGGTCGCGAGCCGCAGCGTGCTCCTCCGCGGTGAACGCACCGGCCAGGCGCTCCTCGACCGCGCGTGCGCACTCGTCGGCGCGCAGCAATAACGCCTCGCCGGTCTGCGTCAGCTCAGTGACCAGCACCTTGCGGTGCACCTTCGACGGCGTGCGCTCGATCAGCTTCTTGCCCTCAAGCCTGGCCAGGATCGTCGTCATCGTCTGCGGCGTCACCGCCGCGTTCCGCGCCAACTGCGCCGAGGACTGCCCCGGCGAGTAGTAGAGGACCAGCATCGCCGCGTACTGCGCCACGGTGAGGTCGAAGGGCCGCAGCGCCTCCGACTTCGCAGCCATCAGCGCCTGCTCCGCCTGCTTCACATAGGTGCCCAGGGCGGGCGCACGTCCTCCACAAGCGCGTCCTCCCCGACGGGGCGGGCATGGTCGCGGAATGGCGGCAGGCCGCGTATCAGTCATCTGACAATGATAGCCCGGCCGAGAACCGGTCCGCCGCCTCCGCACAGCGCCCCCCGATCCGCAGTACCTCTTGACACATAGGTAAATGGGATTAACCTATTTTTCCATGACGCCCCCACAGACCGACCGGACCGCCGCGTCACCCGACACCCGGCAGCGCCTCATCGACACGACCCTGGAACTCATCGACGCCCATGGACGGCAGGGAGGTGACGCTGACCGGCGTCGCCCGCGCCTGCGGGGTCACCACGCCCGCCTGCTACAAGCACTTCCCGTCCAAAACCCAGCCTCTTCAACGCCGCCGTACGCCAGCTCTCCAGCAACCTGGGCGAGCAGGCCGAGCAACAGCTCCAGGACGATCCCGTCGAATCGCTCCTGGCCATCGGGATGATCCTGATCAACCTCGCCGCGGACCACCCCACCTCTTCGAGTTCAACCAGCTCAGCCCCGAGGCCGTCGCCGCCCTGGACGACCCGGTCGAGGGCACCCCTGCTGGCCACCACCCGCCACGAGGTCGAGCGCCTGGCCGCACGCGAAAGGGCGGACCCCGAGCGCCTCCAGCTCATCATCTGGTCCTGCCTTCAGGGCTACACCCGACTCATCGCCGTCGGCGCCGCCAGTGCCGACCCCGACTTCATACGCGCCGCACTGCACACCGTCATCACGATAGGAGACCACTCATGACCCGCAGCACACAGCAAGAACGCGACCGCACTCTCGTTATCTACGCCCACCCCTACACCGGCTCCTTCAACCACGCGGTCCTGGAGGCCACCACCACCGCCCTGGACAAGGGCGAACCGCCCTACGACGTCATCGACCTCTACGCCGACGGCTTCGACCCCCGCTACACCGTCGAGGAACTGGCCCTGTTCAGCGACGGAGGCACCCTGGACCCGTTGGTCACCCGCTACCAGGAGCTGATCAAGGGTGCCGCCCGCCTCATCGTCATCACGCCGATCTGGTGGAATGACCTGCCGGGCATGCTCAAGGGCTTCTTCGACAAGGTCATGAAGCAGAAATGGGACCTACGACCCCACCCCCTCCCAGGCGTGAAGGGGCGCCTGACCCACATCGAGCAGATGCTGGTGCTCACCACCTCGACCTCACCGACCTGGTACATGCGCTACCTGGCAGGCAATGCGATGGGCTCGGTATTCCTGGGCGCAACCGCCAAGCAGCTGGGCATACAGGGGCGTCGCTGGATCAACTTCGGCCAAGTGGGCAGGGACGGCGAAGCCGGCGACCAGCGCCGCGCCGACCACCTCCAGAAGGTCGGCCACCTGGTGGCGGCGTGAGTCGGCGGTGAGTCGATAAAGCGCCGACGCCGGAACAGCTCAGGAGGACCCGGCACACCATCGTCGCGAGTACCGCTATCACGTATTCACGGGCGGTACCCGCGACGGAGCGGTCGAGGCACTTTTCGCCCCCGCGTTGCGACCGATCTCGATGCGGGTTGCGACCGATCTCGCGGCGGAAGCGGACCGATCTCGCGGCGGAAGCGGACCGATCTCGGCGCGGAGTACGACCGATCTCGAGGCGGAAGGAGGCGGGCGGGGAGAACCCGGATCTTGGCCTCCCTCCCGAGGATGATCTGCGAAACTCCTTCTCCTTCCTCAGGCGGACTTTCGAGGAGACGATTCCCCTTAATCTAGTCGAATGCCAATGACGACATCCTTCACCCGCGGCGTGCGCTATCCGGCGCCGGATGTGTCCCGCGGCTTCATGCTGCTGCTCGTCGCGGTGGCGAACGTGCCCACCCTGGACCGGAGCAGACGGGACGCTTGACCCAGGGCGGCCTCCAGGCGCTATCCGCGACCTTCTCGACGGCGGACTCCGTATGGATCTTCATCCGCACCCTCCTGGTGGACGAACGAGCCATTCCGCTGTTCGCCATGCTCTTCGGCTTCGGTCTGGCCACCATGCGATCAACCGGCGCATCAAGACCGGCACGCAGACATATCTGCAAACGCTGCCGGGCACCGCGGAGGGGCGCGAACCGACGCCGGCAGAACTGGCCTGGGCACGCGAGCAGGCCACGGTCGACGCCCGCCGCCTGGTGCGCCGTCGCGGCTGGTGGATGATCCTGTTCGGCGCCGTGCGCATCTTCTTCCCCGGCGACATCATCGGCGCCTACGGAGTGGTCGCGGTCGTCTTCGCGGGGCTGGTTGGCCCTAAGCACCGCAAACGCATTCTCGCCGCAGGCATCACCTTCTGCAATCCTGGCCACGCTCTTCGTGTACTCATTCGGCCTGTGGCAAACCGGCGCGATGAGGTCGTACTCCAGGGGCGGACTCGTCCACCTCAGGCAGTCTGCCCTGGTTCATCGGCAACCTGACCGGCTGGGTATTCACCCTCATGATCACGCTGCTCTCAATGGTCATCCCCGCCATGTTCATCGGGGCTCGTCTGGCCGACACCGATCTACTGGCCCACCCCGAGGCAGCACCGCCGCCTCCTGATACCCGTCGCCGTGGCCGGACTGGGAATCGGCATCCTGGGCGGACTCCACGCCGGACTCGCATATGCAGGCTGGGGAGTCCCCATGTCCTCCCTGGACCCGGCCGCCACCGCACTAACCGGTCTAGCGGCCGGCTGCGGCTGGCTGGCACTCCTCGCCCTCTACGCCGGGCGGACCCGCACCAGACGGACAACTCACGGGCTGCGCCGCCTCGCCTCCGCCGTCGGACGCCGCTCCATGACCGCCTATCTCAGCCAAACCGTCCTCTTCGGACTCACCTTCACCGTCATCCCGGACTCCTCGCACCACCCTCAACGTCGGCGAAGCCTCAGCAGCCGCCATCGCCGTCGGAGTGTGACCTCGCCGCCGCTTCTGCATCACCCTCGAACACGGCGGGCACGCCGGCCCTTCGAAACCCTCCTACGCACCGCCGTCGCCCGGAGCCAACGCAACCACCCCCACCCACCACTTTCGCCCAGGTACATGGAGCAGACTTCCGAGGCGCCACGGCGAGAACCAGGCTGCGCGGAGGTACGAGTTATGCACACGGGAGCATCGTTCCGCTCAGCACCAAGGTCTTATTTTCGCATGATTCCAAGGTTATACGCGGAGCTGATCCGCATACGAGTGTGCAGCATCCGCCGAATGCCGTTCACGAACTCTCGACCGAGACACGCGACGGCGCCTCACTCATCCCTCCCCCACCATGCCGACACCGATCACGGCTGAGGAACAAGTCCCGAACAAGAGTTCACGGCGCCCAGGGCGCCCTGCGCGTGTGCGCGGCAGCCGCACCGGCCGCCGCCCTCCTCAGCTCAGGCGGAAGGCTGAGCTGCTGTCGTATCCGTCCACATGCGTCCTGATCCACTCCAGCGACAGGTGGGCGGCACGTGATCGCGTCGACAGGCATCGCCAAACGTACGTTCGATGACCCCATCGACAACGGTCGAGGAACATCCTCGTCTCCAACGCGAAGCAGGTCCTGGAGTCGTGCGAAATGCTCGCGCGAAACCTCCGGAGAGCCTCGTGGCACCAAGGAAGGGCAGCCCGGGTTCAGCGTCGCTGAATAGAGGCAGATATACGGCGGTGCATACGAGATCGTATGCGGGCGAGCCGGGCCCGCATACGGTCAGTGAGATGAACGACCAATTCTTGAGATGGGCGTCGCCATTTCCGGACAAGCAGGTTGAAGACGGTGCGCCTCACCATCTCCGCAGGAGTCGTGGTCCCTGATCCACGGTAGGCGAGGGCCGCGAGGGTCGCGACCGATGGACTTGTACTTGCCGTCCCCAGAGCCGAGGCGCCCGAGGACCTGCGCGAAGTCCTCAATGTACCCGGCCTCTCGCTTGACCTCCCGCCGTCCGGGTCAAGCGTCGCACCATCGCCAGGCGGTCTCATCGGAGGCCAGGCGCCTCCGAGATCACCTACCTGATCGCGCCGCACCATCCGAGTTTCAGGCACCAATGCCGACCCTGCGCCAGTCTCATCACGGCGAGCTCGTTGGCCGGCAGCCGCCCCGGGAAAGCGGCGTCGGGAATCTTGACGATCGGTCACCGCCCTCACCGTGCGCGAGCACGATCCCTGTTCCCATCCTGCCGCATAGAGAATTTCATTTCCCATTCCGGCCAGGGAGAAGGCATGTTACGACCAGCCGCTCTCGACACGGGTGCCGACGCTTCGACTGAGGCACTGAAATCCGCCTCAACATGTGCGTGCTGATCCGGAACGACCTCAACCGCCCCTGGGTAGACTCATTTCCTATTCGCACGAGAAGCTCGATCTCCCGGTATATGCTCACTCCTCGCTCGCGAGCAATAAGGTCCCGTAGCCGCCCCTCGGGAAGCAGATTGGAGAACCAGGCGGGCACATGATTCGTCGCGCATGTGGCTGCTCGCGCGGATGATCCTCGAACCACCTGCCGAGGAACGGCCCTGTCAGGACGATCCCAGTAGTCACTGTCGAAGATGAATTTTGTGAAGGCGTCTCGACGATGGATAGCGCCGACGTGCTCGCCGTAAGTAGAACCGCATAGACCGCCTCGATCATCGGTCAGGCACCTTTAGCGTCTCTACATCGCCACCATCGAAGATCAATCATCAAGCGGGGAGAGTCCTCGCGTCCGCAGGCGGTGCGAGCCTTAATGAAGTCGATGAGGTAGTGGCGCAGCACCTCGGCCCTGAGTTCAATCGCCTCGTCGTAACGATTGCCCTGCAGAAGGCCCAGGATCTCCCGGTTCAGAAGCAGGAGTCGAGGTCGAAGTCGTCATCCAGAAGCGGGAGCAGCTGGCGCCGATCCAGAACGGAGATCACTTTGTTCGCAGCGACGAAGGCATCCGCACCCAGCGCAGTGGGCGGGACAAGATCGGCGGCTACGGCTCGTGGAGTCGTCTCCCTCCAGCTGCGCGGCCAGCGCCTCCACCGTCATCGGCTCCCGTATCGGGATCGACCGGCTTCCGGTTCCACATCGCGGTGAGAATAACCTTGCTGTCCGAGCGCGTCGCTCTGAACACACTGAGGTCGGGCACCTGCGGCTGCGTGTGTCAAGGTCGCCTCGCTGAGAAGCCTTTGGACCGACTCCGACTCCTCACCGGGGACGATGCGTGCCGCCATATCGCGCAGATCGGTCTGAGACCCATTGATGCCGAGCTCGTCAGCACCGATACTCGTACGCCAGAACCAGCGGCGAAGCAGCTCGAGATTACGGTCATGAGGCTCGGGGAAGAAAGCGAAGAGTCTCGCCAGGACGAGCAGCTGAAAGCGGAAGGGCAGGAAGGTCATGTGCGGAACGCCGCACTGCTGCTGAAGAAGCGCACGGCAGCCACGAGCGCCCGCTCTGTGGCCATATAGGCCTCCTTCTCGCTCTCACCGGGGAAATCACTCACAAGACTGCGGCTGGGAGAGAATTCCCCATGAACATCTCGACTAATATCCGTATGGCGACGCACCAGGAGCGCTTGTACGACAACCTTGTCCGAGAGTGCGCCGAAATGGGTCTGCTCATCCACGTGCGCAGCGATCCCCGACATCGTCAAAGTCGCATCCGGACCGCCATGAATGGCGTCGAATATTTCTGCGGCATTGAGCTTCTTACCGCGATTATTTTATCCTGTCGAAGACCTCGCGGAGAACCTGCTCGTCGGCGTCCTCCATAATCTGTGGCGGGTACCGAGACGCCTGCGAGTCGCCCCGTGACCTTCTGGATATGAGGGGCGAACCCCGCCCCATCAGGATTATCCCCCAGCCACGCCAGCGCCCGCCCGAGATCGAACAGATCGGGCAGGGAATAACGAGGGCGGGTCGGGCTCACGGAGCGGCACGACCTTCTGCTCCCTGAGGGAGTAGCCGAGAGCGAATCGAGGGTCGCGCACGCCTTCAGGATCAACAACATTGACGAGGCTCGTAATCCGCTGCTGGCCATCCACAACCCACAGAGCATCCGGCATCTGCCCCGCCTCGATGTCCAACGTCCCGATCCTCAGGCGCGCGGCCCCTGGCTTCACGCTTCCAGAGGAGCGGACTGCCAATTGGATACCCGCGAAGTACCGAGTCAACAAGATTGAGAACGTCCCGCCTCTCCCATCAGAAACGATCGCTGGAACTGCGGCACTCCGCAGCTGCCCAGCCTTTACAAGTGCCCGCAATCCCGCGATGCTGTAGCTCTGACTGGTCGAGAGTGCCTGCGGTTCGTCCATATGCCGATTATGCCCGTCTTACCGAGTATTCGAGTATTACCGAGCCTTACCGTGTACCACCGCGTACCAGCGACACGATCGATGGACACTCTAAGGCGACGACTGACCGTTATCGGCGCTACGGCGCCGACGGCCGACCCAGAGGACCCAGAGGACCCAGAGGACAGGGCCGATATGAACGGCGACCGTACAACCGTGAGTCACGGCCGCGGCCTCCGCCGCCCGCCCCTCAGCACTCCACGACGTTGACGGCCAGGCCGCCGCGGGAGAGTCTCCTTGTACTATGGCGAGCATGTCCTCACCGGTCTGACGCATGGTCTCGATGACGGTGTCCAGAGATACTGCGTGACGCCCTCGCCCCACAATGCCATGCGAGCAGCATTGATCGCCTTGACGGCCGACCGCATTGCGCTCGATGCGGGGGATCTGCACGAGCCCGCCGACCGGGTCGCACGTCAGCCCCAGGTTGTGCTCCATGGCGATCTCGGCGGCGTTCTCCACCTGCGCAGGCGTCCCGCCCAGGGCCCTCCGCCAGCCCGGCCGCCGCCATGGACGACGCCGACCCCACCTCCCCTGGCAGCCCACCTCCCGCCCCGGCGATCGAGGCATTGGTCTTGATGAGAGACCCCACCGCGGTGGCGGCCAGCAGGAAGCGGCGCACCCCGTCGTCGTCGGCCCGGGGATGAGCGCTCGTAGTAGGCCAGGACGGCGGGACGATCCCCGCGGCCCCGTTGGTCGGGGCGGTGACCACCCGCCGACCGGCGGCGTTCTCCTCGTTGACGGCCAGGGGCGAACAGGTCCACCCAGTCCATGCCGCGCAGCTGGGTCGGCCATGGCGAAGGCGGCGGCCGGCCTGGTGGACTGCGCGAGCAGCCGCTCGTGCAGCGCCTTGGCCCGACGCCGCACCCCCAGTCCCCCGGGAAGCGTGCCTCAGCCGCCATACCGGCCTCAATGCAGGCGTTCATGGTGTCGCGCAGGCGGTCGAGATAGGCGAGCACCTCCTCGCGCGGGCCGGGCGGAGATCTCATTGGCCATGACCACCTCCGAGACGCGACGCCCCTCGCACGCGCAGACCGCCAGAAGGTCGGCACCCGAGGAGAAGGGTAGGGCGCCGGCGTGGCGTGCATTTCAGCCGAGGCCGCAGTCGCCAAGGCGCGGATCGACGGCGAGCCTGGGAGCCCCGACGTCCTCCATGACGAAGCCGCCGCCCACCGAGTAGTACGTGCGACGCAGCACCTCACTCGCCGGTGGCGCAGTAGGCGGTGATGGTCAACGCGTTCGGGGTGGTAAGGCAGAACCCGCCCGGGCAGGAAGAGGATGTCCGTGGTCGGGTTGAAGGGCAGCGCCCCGACGCCGTCGACCACGAGCTCTCCGGCCGCGGTCACCTTCTCGTGCAGGCCCTCGCATACCTCCGCCGGGACGGTCTCGGGCTCGTAGCCGGCCAGGCCCATGACGACGGCGCGATCGGTGGCGTGACCGCGACCGGTCGCCCCCAGCGAGCCGTAGAGCTCGACGGTCAGGCGGGTGACGGGCGCAGTGCCCCCAGCATGGTCATGCTGGTCAGGGGCGCGCCGCGACGGCGATGACGTCGGCCAGCGCACCGGCGAAGGCGCCCCCGGCCCGCATGGGTCCGACCGTATGGGATGACGACGGCCCGATGCCGATGCGCATGAGATCGAAGACGCTCAACGGCCGCGATGCCCGCCGCGCGGCGACCTCACCGGCCATCAGGGCCGCAGGGGTGCGGAATCCAGAGCAGCGGAGATGAGCGTCGTGTCTCCGTCATCGGCGGCGGACACGGCTGAGATCCCCTCGAGATCTCCCAGAGGCCCAGACGTCGGCGGCTCGGCCGACCGGCCGCGCGCAGTCCCGACCGGCCCGGCTTCCGCGAGATCACGAATGGTCATGACGCCATGATGCACCGGTTCGGGTCATGAATCCCACAGACCGCGCACAATCCGTCCCTGTCGCCGTCTGCACCGTCTGCGGCTCCCGGCCGAGCCCTGAGGAGCCGCAGCCGGGGACCGGAGACTATTGACAGCTCAGTCGGTCGAGCGCACCAGCCACCAGGCGGCGTAGGGCGGCACGGGCACCTGCCCATCGCCGGCCCCTCGAGCGTGGTCGAGTCGGAGGGAACCGTGCCGGTCAGCGCATCGACCGCGCCCAGCACCCCGTACTCGGCGAGCCGCCAGGCCGGCACGCTGCGCCAGTCGGGCGTCGTTGTACACGCCGACGAAGGAGCCGCGCGGGTGGTCGCGGTAGGTGACCAGCACGCCCTCGTCGTCCACGGGGCCACCACCGTGCGCACGTCGGCGCTCAGCTGCGGCAAGCCGGCCCGCACCTCGCCCAGGTGCGCCAGGTCGCTGAAGACGCGCCCCTCGACCGTGGAGCGGTCGTGGCGGCGCTCCACACGGCCCTTGTCCAGGACAGGGCGCCCGGACCACCGCGAGTCGGACTCATGGCCCGGCTCCGTGTCCCAGTTCGGGTCATTGAACTGGCCGAGCTCATCACCGCTCCAGATGACCGGCACGCCGCCCCAGCCGTAGATGATGGCGTTGGCCAGCCGCAGGGCGTTGAAGCGCTCTTCGAGCCAGGTGCGCAGCTCCTCCTCTTTCCAGGCCGGTGTGGACTCGTCAATGCCCTCGACCGCCTCGGCGGCGGTCTCGATGCCGATCAGGCTCGCAGCGGTGCCGGCGATGCGGCGGTCGTTGGTGACCGGGTTGTACTGGAAGACCAGGCCGCGGGCGTCGCTCATGGGGTAGGCGGCGCGGTACCAGTCCGCCAGGAAGACGCGATGCCAGTAGCCGTTGAGGCCGACCGCATCGGCGTCGGCATCGCCAATGGCCCAGCCGATGTCGTCATGGCAGCGGATGTAGGTGATCCAGGTGGCGGTGTTCGGCTCGACCGGCAGGGCGCCCAGGGCGTGGGCGGCGAGCGTGACATTGCGGGTGGCGAGCATGGACCAGATCTGGACCATGAGGGAGTTGTGGTAGGCGAGGTCGAGACCTTGCCCGTGTACTGCCCTGGCCGAGGTACTGGAGAGCTCGGTGGGGGCGACGATCGCCTCGGCCTTGAGATCCACCGCCGGGGTCGCGATGCGGGTGATGGCCCGCAGCACCTCGGTGATGGCGTGGACCTCGGGCTGGCCCTGGCAGTCGGTGCCCTTGCGCTTGATGGTGAAGGCGATGGCGTCCAGGCGCAGGACCTCCACGCCCTTGTTGGCCAGGTTCATGATGATGGAGACGAACTCCTCCATGATGCGCGGATTGCGCCAGTTGAGGTCCCACTGGAAGGAGTTGAAGGTCGTCCAGACCCAGCCGCCCATCTCGTCGTTCCAGGTGAAGTTGCCCGGGGCGAAGTCGGGGAAGATCTCCGGCAGAGTCTTCTCGTACTCGTCGGGCTCGGTGCGGTCCGGGTAGATGAAGAAGTAGTCGCGGTAGCGCTGCTCGCCCGCGCAGGGCGCTCGGCCCACTCGTGCTCGGCGGCGACATGGTTGAGGACGAGGTCGATGACCAGGCTGATGCCGTCCCGGCGCAGCTCCGCGGTCAGATCGGCGAGGTCGTCCATATCGCCCAGGTCGGGGCGCACGGAGCGGTAATCGGCCACCGCGTACCCGCCGTCGGAGTCCCCGGGCGGGGGGTGAGCAGGGGCATGAGGTGGAGGTAGGACACGCCCAGCTCGCGCAGGTACGGGAATGCGGTCGATGACGCCGCGCAGGTCGCCGGCGAAGCGCTCGGTGTAGCCGGCGTAGCCGATGCGCGAGGGTCCTGGATCCAGGTGGGGTCGAGCGTGCGCGCCAGGTCGAGGTGGCGCAGCTCCGGGTCGCGCTCGGCGTAGGTCCGGGCGGCGTCGGCGAGCAGGACGGCGGCGGTGCGCGTGGCGATCGGCTCGCCGTAGAGCGTCACGAGGCCGTCGCTGACGTCAGGGGTACCAGCGTTCGATCCGGGTGGTGAGGATCTCGCGCTCGGAGCGGGTGAGTTGAGAATCGGCCAGGACGGCGTCAACGGCGTCGCGGACCTCGTCGGGGATCTCGACAGCGGTGTCGCGACCAGTGGACCAAGTGGAGTCGGATGCGGAGGGGCGGGCTTGGAGGCGCTCATGGTCCTATGGTGACCGATCTGACCATCGTTTGGCAGGCGTTCAGGCGCCGAGTGGTCCGGACGCTCATCCTGGCACTGCGCAGTGGCTGCCACTGGCTACTCGCGCACCGGCTACGCGGCCGGGCATGAACGGGCATCCTGGAGAGCTGGAGAATGTGAACGGCGCCTGCCGTGCGCCCGGCTCGCGCTCGCAAGCCGGGCGCCGAAACCGGCCCAGGGGATTGGGGGATTAGGGGTTATTCGTCTAGGCGCTCGTATCGCCGGAGCCGTCAGGACGACTGCCCTGACCGCCGAGATCGGGTGCGCCTTCAGCAGCGTGCCGGGCACGAGAGCCCGAGTAACCGACCTGGTCGCCGCAGGGCTCAGCAACCCGAACCCCAGTCCCAGTCGTGACCTCAGGCTCAGCCACCCGCCTCCCGGCCCCAGTCGTCGCCCTCGGCTCTGCAGCTACACGCCTCCGGCCCCAGTGGCCGTCCCAGGCTCGGCGACCCGCCTCCCGGCCCCGGTCGTGGCCATGGGCTCAGCCCCGAACCCCAGTCGTCGTGACCTCAGGCTCAGCACCCGCCTCCCAGCCCCATGGTCGCCTCAGGCTCGACGGCCGCCCTGACGGCCCTGGCCCTCCGGGACGGCCGATCGCCGTCGAACAGGACGACGGCCAGCTGGGAGTCGTCACCGGCCGGGGAGTTGGTCACCATGGCGGCGCCCCCGACATGCTCCTCGAGAGTCTGGAGCATCTTCATGGGGTGGCCAGGAGAGCTGGAAGCCGAAGCCGCGGAAGACATCCAGGCCGGCGCGCGTGAACTCGGCGTCCGTCTTGTCGAAGGCCTCGTCGAGGACGACCAGCGCGTAACCGGGAACCGCCTGTCCCGGCTCGGTGAGCTGGTAGCGCAATGCGGCCGCCAGGGCAGAAGACAACGAGTTTCTGGCGCTGCCCGCCCGACAGCCCTGCGGCGCCCTCGTAATAGTCGACGGCGACGCCGGAGGCATCGCGCTCCACGGCGGTGAAGGAGACGTGCAGGCGGGTGTCGAGGCACTGACGCCTCCACGACTCATCGCGGGGGTCGGAAGAGCCCAGGCGCGTCATGACGGGAGTTGAGGACGGCGAAGCGCTCCTCGGCCTCCTCGGTGGTCTCGTCGGCCAGATCGAGGGCTCCCGGCGGCGATGGTGGCCAGGTCCGACAGGAAGTCGTGGACGATGGGCAGCCGCCGCTCGGCCACCTCGATATGCAGGTGATGACCTGGCGAGTACTCGGTGGCGCGCAGGGGCGTCGTTGACCGGGCCGATACGGCTCCTGACCTGGCTGACGGCGCGGCGCACCTCACCGGCGAGCCGGCCGATGTTCTGACGGGACTGGCTGTGCAGGAGCTCGGCGAAACGGCGCTCGAACCGGGGCAGGCTATCCGTCTGAAGGCGGTTCAACAGCTCGAGGTAGTCGCCCAGGAAGGCGGCCTCCGGACGCACCCCGCTGCTCGGGATGGGCCAGCGCTCGGAGAATCGCACCATGATGGCGCGGGCCTCGCCCAGTCCGCGGCTCTCGGCCTGCGAGGCGCGCTGGTTGTCGTAGGCGATCTGCTGCTCGACCTCGCGGGCGGCGATGTCCACCTCCGCCAGCCCCGCGTGACGACGCCGCGTCCGGAATCGCTGCTCCAGCTCGGCGAAGAGCCTCCCGCTCGGCCTCGCCCAGGGCGAGCCAGCGGGAACCGTGCTCGGATGCGCCGGCATCGCCGGGACCGACCCCGTCAGTCCCGTCCGCGCCGTCGCGCACGCGGCCCTCATCAGCCTCTCCTGGCGCCGACGGGCGATCCCGGCCAGTGCGGCCTCGGCATCCTCCAGCCGCGAGCGCTGGACCTGCTCCTCCCCGCGAGCCGGAGAACCGCATCCCGGGCCTTGTCCTCGGCCAGGCCCGCGGCCGCGGCGCGCGATCTCGAGCTCGGCCAGCCCCGGCAGCGCATGCGCAGCGCGCCCCCGCTGCGCAGCCAGATCGGCCCTCGCGAGCCCTGGCGCCATCGACGTCGAGCTCCTCCCACGAGGTCTCCAGAATGCGCAGGCACGCGTCACGACGCTCCCGGCCGACAGCGCGGCACGGTCCAGTGCGGCGAGCTCGCCGCCGATGTCCTCAGGCGGGCGGTCACCTCCGGCCCTCGGCGATGACCTGCTCGAGGCGCTCGGCCGGGTCGACTGCCGACCGTCCAGTTGCGCGAGTCGGTCAAGTCCCGACGATCGTCCTTGAGGTGACTGGTGCGCGAGGACTTTGACCTGCCCGGCACGGGTGACCCCCGGTCCAGGCCGACCAGGTCGCGCGCATCTCGACGCAGTCGTGATCGAAACGGCGCATGATCTCGGCGTCGAGCCACGCGGCGTGCTCGAGCCCGGTTTGGGGCGGATGCGACGGGCCAGCGCATCGGCGGTCACGGGGCGGGCGGAGCGCGGCGCGGCGGCCATCCGCTCGTAGGCGAGGCGGGCGCGCAGACGCTTGGCATCGACGGCGTCGGCGACCTTCCGGTAGAGGTGCTCCGGAACGAGCATGGTGCGGGCGAAGGGGGCCACGACAGTCTCGACGGCGACCCGCCACTCCTCCCTGCCCGGGGACGAGCTCGAGAACCTCCCGGCGAAGGGGCAGGGGCGGCAGGCGCCCTGCCCGACGGCGTGGGCGATGGAGTCCCGGGCCCGCAGCAGATCCGTGCTCATGGCCGAGCGCGAGGCGGTGATCTGCTCGGCGCGCTCGCGCAGCTCACGGCTGCGCTCCTCCAGGGCGATCTGCTCGGCGCGCAGCGCACTGCGGGCCTGATCCTGCTCGTCCTCGGCGCGCTCGGCGCGCTCGATCTCCTGCTCCGCCGTGCGCCTGCAGCTCGGCGAAGGCAGCGCCCTCACTGGGCGTGGAGGCGCCCAGGACTCCCAGCTGGGAGTCGAGGAGTTCCCGCGCCCGCGCAATGCGCTCGGCGGTCCGGCGGGCCGCCTCCAGGCGGGCGTCGAGGCAGGGCAGGTCTCACCGATGCCCCCGCCAGAGCCAGGCGCGCGGCCTCCCGCTCACGGCGAGCGTCCTCCTCGACCCGACGGGCGGCTGCGAGCTCATCGGCGAGACGATCCAGGGCGCGCCGGGCCGTGTCGGCGGTCTGCTCGTGAAGGGTCGTCTTGAGCTGTTCGAGATAGGGGTCGATGGCGGCGCGCAGCTGTTCAGTGCGCTCCTGGTCGCGGCGGGCTGCGGTGATGCGCTCCTCCAAGCGGCGCAGCGGGGAGAGCAGGGCCTCCCTGATTGCGCGCCTCGACGACGGAGGAGTGAGCCTCGCGCAGTTCGGCGAACTGCTCGACGGCGGCCGCCGCCATGGCGAAGGTTTCCGGCTCATCGAGCATGAAGTCGCGCAGGAGGGTATCGAGGCTCGTGAGGTTCTTGGCGGACTGGGTCCGGTGGAGCAGGCGCTGGGCGACCTCACCCGGACAGGCCGAGGCGCCGCCGGAAGCGGGCCGCGAAGGCCTCGTAGCGCTCGAAGCGGGTGGCGCGCCCTTCAGATCGCGGCTGAGGGCGCGCTTGTCGATGCCGTTGACCAGATACTCCATGAGCTCGGTCAGGGCGATATCCCCCTCCACGAGGAGCTGGGTCTGGGTAATGGAGTCGTCCGACGTCGAGCCCTGCCTGGCGTGATAGAGCGTGACGAGGGTGATCGTCTCCTCGGGGCGCAGGCGCGTGAAGGTCAGGGGCGATGCCGCTGCGGGTGGCGCGCGGACGGAGGTAGTCGGTGACGACCTCTCCGGTGATCTCGTCCGCGCTGCGCCGGTAGGCGCCGCGCACATAGCTCAGCACGGGCGGGAGCGGTCGGCCGTGGAGGATGATTCTTGGGCCGCCGCGTTGAAGCGCAGGCTCTTGGCCGGCACGAGGACGGCGGACAGGGCGTCCAGCAGCGAGGACTTCCCCGAGCCCGAGGGTCCGGTGAGCAGGAGCCCGCTGCGCGGAACCGGCAGATCGTGGTGACCGGAGAACGTGCCCCAGTTGTAGACCTGGATGCGGGCCAGGCGGTGCTGGGAGGCGGTCTGCGGCGCGGTCGCCGAACTGGTCATGACTCGTCCCTCTCCTCCGATGAGTTGGCCACCGGATCACTGGCCGCCTCCGGAGAGGCCGGCCGCTCCTCCGCAGGCGCCCCCGCAGGTGCCCCCGCCCTTTCCGGCATCGGCAGGCGCCCCGCCGCCGAGGAGCCCGCCCTCGGGGGCGCCGTTGCTCTCACTGCCCCCGCTGCCCCGCTGCCCCCGCTGTCTCACTGCTGTCTCGGCCGTCCTCGCCGAGCAGACGGCGGTACTCAGCGGTGACTGCGGCGACCCTCGTCGGCGGTGAAGACCAGGGCGAGCACCGGGGAGACCTCGTAGCGCTCGGCCACGTCGGTGTCGCGCAGAAGGGCGGCCTGCTTAGCTTGTCGACCGAGGAGCTCACGCGGCGCATGAACCCCGTGTGGTCGGTGGAGGTGTGCGGCCGGTAGACGGATAGGGTGGTCGTCGATCTCGCTGCGATCGACGAAGACGCGCTCGCCCGGCGTGTTCGCGCGCAGCAGCAGAGTGCGCAGGTGGAGCAGGAGGACGGTGTCGACGAGGGTCAGCCGCATGGCACGCATGACGGAGGGGGCCGCGCCGGTGGGGGTCCGAGGCGTTGCGGGTGAAGGCCAGGCCCGCCTGCACGGTCGATGACGAGCTCGAGGAAGAGGTCGCCCAGCCGGCGGCGGATGTCGGCCTCGTCCTTCAGCAGGGCGTTCCACAGCTCGGGGTGGAGCTCGGTGGTGAGGTAGGGCCCCTGGAGGAGGCGCACGAGGGTGCGCCGGGTGTCCCGGGGCAGCGAGCCCGGGTCTCCGTCCCACAGCGCGCCGGGATTGGCGCCTCGGTGTGATCCAGTCCGTCCTGAGCCGGTGCGGCATGGGAGCTCATGCGTCTCCTGACTTCTCGGTGCGGTTGGTGAACAGGAACCGCGGTATGCAGGGCCGAGCGCTCGGCTCCGCCGGCGGTCCTCCAGGTGACGGTCTCGTCGCCGGGGACCTCCTGGCCACGACGACGGGCGAGGGCAGCAGGCCCACGACGCTGGCCAGCCCCTGAGTGGCAGGATGCGCGGCCAGAACCTCGGCGACAGTCGCCGCTCCCCCGCTCCTCCAGGACCGCATCGACGGCGTCGATGAGCTCGACCAGGTCGATCTCGCTGGCGCGCACGACCCGGCGCACCTCCTCCAGGTCGAGGCGCGCGACCTCGCGGCTGTGGATCTTCTCGGTGACGACCGCGTCAGCGGGGTTGCGCATGCGCCAGGGAGCCGATGGAGGCCATGTGGACGCCGGTGAGTGCAAGACCGAGGTCCATCTGCGTCTGCGGAGGCGTGCGCGCGGCGAGACGGGCGGCGAGGCGCTGGGCCTCTGCGAGCTCGGCGCCCAGCCGGCGCTGGTCCTCGAAGGCGCGCGACCTCACGAAGTGCCTCAACGATCGGGACAGATCGTCCATGGTGCTGCGCACCGAGGTCGACTCCTGCGCGACAGCGGAGCGCCAGCGGCGCAGGAAGCGCAGCTCGGCGTCCTCCAGGCGGGTGGCGAATGCGCGGGCGAGGACCGTCTCCAAGTTCTCATCCAGGCGAGCGGAGGACTCGGGTCCACGAGCAGCTCATGGAAACCGAGGAAGGAGCGGCCGGTCTCCGAGCTCTCGATGCGATCGACCCGCGGAAGATGTCGTCGAGCACATCACCACGGGTGGCGTCCAAGGAGACGACATGCTCGCGCAGGGAGCGGTTGAGCGCCGCGATCTCGTTGCGGATTCGAGTGAAGTCCCCGGGGACCTGTTCGGCCAGGGCGAGGATCTCGGCGAGGCGCTCGGCGGCCTCCGGCCCGTCGAGCGGGACGAAAGTCGCCGGCCTCGACCCGCGCGATCTCGGCGTCGAGAGCGTCGCGCTCGGCGCGCAGAGCCTCCAGACGCCCCATGGCGGTGGGATCCGAGTCCCGGGCCAGGCGACTGACCTGCGTGGAGATGGTGTCCAGGCGCGACTGCGTGGCGACGGGACGAGGGCGCCCGCTGCGCACCAGGAAGCGGATGGCGGCCTCGGCCGGAGCGGACAGCTCGTAGGGTCTCCCGTCGGGATCCCGGCGTCGTGGCGCGCACGAGGGACACCGGCTCTGCGCCACTGGTCGCAGTAGGGCCCGACCCGCGCGCGATGCCGCTACGCCCGCATCGCGCAGCGCCGCGAGGTCTTCGTCGACCAGCTCGTGAAGCTCGGCGACGGGACGGCGACGCACCTCTCCTCCCAGGTGCTCGGCGAGAATCGCTGCGGCCATCGGACCCAGATCGGCCCGGAGAAGAGCCAGCCCAGGATCCTTGCGCACCAGTCGCGTGAGCCTGAGCGCATCTGCAACGACTCTGCGGGTTCCCACCGCTCACCTCCTCGTCCTGTCCTCATCCTGAATACGGCCGGCTCGGGACGCGTACCCGTTGCCGAATCGTTAACCGGTACGAGGTAGCGACTACCACCGACACGAGGGGAGGGGTTGCGACATCCTGTCGGCTCACCGAGCACTGTCGAGTACGACTGCGTCGTACCGGACGCGATTGTCCAGGATCTCCTCGGCATGCCCTTCGGCCCAGATGCGCAAGGCATTCATGGGCTCGGCCAGGGTCGAGCCGAGCGGAGTGAGCGCGTAGTCGACCCGGGGCGGGACGCCGGGCGCCTGGTCACGGGTGATAAGTCCGTCACGCTCCATGGACCGCAGGGTGTCGGTGAGCACCTTGGGAGTGATGCCGCCGATGGCGGCGCGCAGCTCGCCGAAACGGTGGGAGCCGCGAGACAGAACGGCGACGACGAGGGGCGTCCACCGATCGACGACGTGCCGCAGCACCGTGCGCGAGGGACAGGCCGGAGACAGGGATGTCGTACCCGCCGGCCCGGTCCGGCCTCCGCACGTTCTGTGACATACCGCTCTCCTTAGTTACTTTGAAGTACTTGGTATATGAAACATACCGTGTCCCGGTATTGCGGGCGCTCCGGCCATCGCCCTCGCGATTGCCCGCGCACTCACTCACGCGCGACCCGCGCAGACCGCGCTCAACCGCGCTCAGGAGAATCAGGAGAACCCATGAGGATCACCGTCATCGGAGGAAGCGGCACCACCGGATCGGCCGCCGTCGCCGAGGGCCGCCCGCCGCGGCCACACCGTCACCTCGGTCACCCGCTCGGGCAGGCACGTCGAGGGGCGCGGCCGCCGACGTCATCGCCGAGCTGGCCGACGCCGCCGCCGTCGAGGCTCATCAACGACTCCGACGCCACCATCATCGCCATCTCCCCGACCGCACGGGCGGCTCCACTCAGCCCGTGATCGACGCCTTCAAGGCGCTCATCGCCGCGCGCCCGCGGGTCGCGTCATCGTCGTCGGCGGGGCCGGATCGCTGCTCGACGCCGATGGGCGCCGCCTGGTCGACTAGCCCCGACTTCCCCGAGGACTACCGCGGCGAGGCGCTGGCCTTCGCCGACGTCCTCGAGCTCTTCCCGCGCCGCCGGCGATGCCGTGGCGTGGACCCTGGTCTCGCCCGCGCGGGCTACCTGGTACCGGAGTCGAGCGGTGCCTGCGTCAGCGGCTCGGACTCACCGGTCGGCGACACGCTCTCCGCCGCCGACATGGCCCTCGCCCTGATCGATGAGGCGAGAAGGACGCTCATCGAGGATCCGCTTCACTGTCGCCAGCGCCTGAGCGCGCTCGCGTCGAGGTCGACTTCTTCGCACGAGATCGACGGTGTCACCGTCGATCTCGTGCAGGAATGTCGATCTCGATGCGAGGAGGCCGGGAGCCGGCAGGACCACTCGATTGGCCGCAGGACGCCGCCGGAGGCACGCTGAGTGGCCACTACCGACACTGCTGACGCTACCGACATCACCGACGCCCCGAGCGGGCCGTTCCCCCATCGCCCTGGCCATCGCCGGATCGGAGCCTCCGGCGGCGCCGGCGCCCAGACGGACCTCAAGACCTTCCACCAGTTGGGCGTCTTCGGGTGCACGGCCCTGACCTGCATCGTCTCCATGGACCCGAAGGCGGGGTGGGACCCATCGCTTCGTACCGGTGGACCCGCAGGTCATCCACGACCAGATCGAGGCCTGCGCGACCGTCCATACGGCGATCGACGCCGTCAAGGTCGGCATGCTCGGCACCGCCGCCACGATCGACGCCGTCGATGCCGCCCTGGAGGAGTACCGGTTCCCCAACGTGGTCCTCGACCCGGTGCTCATCTGCAAGGGCCAGGAGTTCGGCACCGCACTGGAGGTGGACAACGCCCTGCGCTCCAAGATCCTGCCGCGCGCCACCATGACCACCCCAATCTCTTCGAGTCGGCCACACTGGCGGGCATGGAGGAGATCACGAGCGTCGCCCAGCTCAAGGATGCCGCCAAGCGCATCCACGACCACGGCGTCCCCAATGTCCTGGCCAAGGCGGGCCCTGAGTCTGGGAACCGGCACGGCACTGGACGTCTTCTACGACGGCGAGACTCTCGAGGTCCTCGAGGTCCCGGCCGTCGGGGACCAAGCGGGTCCACGGCGCGGGCTGCACGCTCGCCGCCGCCGTGACCGCCGAGCTGGCGAAGGGCGCGACGCCGCTGCAGGCCGCCATCACGGCGAAGAGGTCGTCTCCGCCTCCATCGGCATGCGAGGCAACATCCCTTCACCTACGTCTACCAGGGCTGGTACCAGAGCAGGACACTGCGCCGAGATCGGTCGCTTCCCGCGCCGAGATCGGTCGTACTCCGGCTCGAGATCGGTCCGCTTCCGCATCGAGATCGGTCCAGCACGAATACGACCACCCGACACGGGCTCGGCACAGGACCGGGGCCGCAGGACCCGCCGACCGGAAATCATCACGGATCCGCCCACATCGCAGAACCGTGTTGATTTAGCGTACCCTAAATCAACATTCAGCAGATCACGGGAGAATCAGATGCGCCCAACCGGCCTGGACCGACGAGACCAGCTGCGCAGCGCCGTCGACGCCATCCTCGCCTCAGAGCGGGACGGCGCCATCACGAGGACCAATGAGACCGCCTCCATCGACTTCAAGGAGGAGGCCGGACGGCGCAACGGCCCGAATCTCGAGCCGGGAAGCACGGAGAACCCCCATGCCGCCACCAAGCTCGCCAACGAGGTCGCCTGCACGGCGAACTCGCCGGGAGGCGGCGCCCTCATCTACGGCGTCGAGGACGGCACCGGCGCGGTCCTGGGAACCGAGCTGAATATTGACTGGCTCTGCCAGCGCATCAACCAGGCGATCGATGTCGCCCCGGACATAGAGGAGCGGCGCGTAGGAGGTCAGCGCGTCCTCATCCTGTACGTGGCCGAGTCCCGCGAACCAGTGCCGGACACCTCTGGCCGCCTGCGATGGCGCGTCGGAGACTCGTGCAAGCCCGTGGATCGCTCCGAGTGGTGGCTCCACCGCGAGCAGGCACGAGAGCACGACTCGATGGCGGACCGCTCCACCCTCACCACAGACGCCGTGACCGCTGGCGCCATGGCCCTCGTGCGCACCGACCTCCAGGCCGACGATTCCGAGACGAATGCGGACATCCTGCGCCGGATCGCAGCACTCCGTTCGGACGGCCACCTCTCGCAGGCGGCGCGTCTGACCCTCACACCGGCACGAGCAACGCTCATCGACCTCACGGTCCTGGACGTCCACGGAGGCGCCGTCACCAACCGGATCGAGCCCGACCCCTCACCGTCGCTACTCGAGCAGATCGACGACGTCGAGCAAGCTCTGACCGCGCTCAACACCTACTCGACACAGCCCTCTGACCGATTCGCCCTATCCCCGCAGCGCCTGGTCCCGCAGACGGCGGTGCGCGAGGCGATCCTCAACGGAGTCATTCACCGCGACTGGAAATTCGTCCGAGCCGACCGAGGTCCGCTGGATCTCAATGGACTCACGCTCGTGGTGCGCAGTCCCGGCGGGTTCACCGGCGGGATCAGCGCCTCGAACGTCCTGAGCAACCGGCATGCGCGCTACCCCGCACTGGCGGATCTTTTTCCGCGCCCTGTCGCTGGTCGAGAAGCAGGGGCCTCGGAGTCGACCGCATGTACACGGCCATGATTCCCCTCGGACACAGGCCGCCCACCATTGTCGAGGAGGCCGGCCCGCACGTGACGTGCACGCTCGTCGGCGGAGACCCCATCCCGCCGATTGCAGACCTGTTCAACCAGATCCGTCCGCTGCCTCGACGCCGGGACACACGCGTGGCCGTCATCGTCGATCTCCTCCTGCACTCCCCTTCACCACGCCGGAGGCTGTCGCCATGGCCCTGCAGACGGATGTCAAGGAGCGCATGCGGCACTGCGGGCAACTGCGCAGTGCACCGTGGCGGACACCCGCTCATCGAGAGGACACCGCCGATGCCTGGCTCCTGGAGGAAGAGCCGCGCAGGATCGCCATGCCCGCCCGCAAGGCCCCCTGGTTCGCCGACGTCGTCGGGTACGCGTCAACAGATACCGATGAGTGCCGGACGACCATCCGCCTGTGGTGCCGCGCCTTCAAGAAGATCAGCACCGGCGACCTCATGCGGCTGACGGGGGTCTCGCGCGGCACTGCGCAGAAGATCCTAACGACGATGAGCGATCAGCAGGAGCTGCATCGCACCGGCTCAGGGTCGAGCCACCTCCTACCAGCTTGCAGGAGCATGAGACGTGCAGGGCCCGCCGACCGGAAATCATCACGGATCCGCCCATATCGCAGAACCGTGTTGATTTAGCGCCCCAATCAACGATTCGAGCGAGATCGACTTTTTGGGACGAGATCGACGGTGTCACCCGTCGATCTCGTCCCAAAAAGTCGATCTCGAGATGGGCCCACCAGGCGCGCGCCAGACGCACGACAGCCCGACAGGCCAGGCGCGGACTTACCTGAGGAAGCTCAAATGATGAAGAACAGGAGGAGGATGAGCCACCCGAAGTAGGGAGCCGGAGTTTGTTCTTCTCGGGAGGCCTGGCGAACTGCGGGGTCGAACACCGGCCTGGCCGCCCCGAACACCCTGACCGTAAGACCCCACCGGCGCATACGGGTTTGGCACCCGGGCGTCACCGGCCAGGCGGGAGCGCCCGACCATTGCGAGTCCGCGGCCGTAGGCGGCCGACCGACCTGGGGCACTTCCGTAGGGCGTCTGCGGTACCGGTCCGCGACCGTAGGCGGCCGACCGACCCGATGCACTTCCGTAAGGCATCTGCGGCGAGGGCATGCGCGGCTGCGCGGGAGAGCCTTGCTGCATGCGGGAGCTCCGCTGACGTCGACCGGACCCGTACCCGGACCCATACCCAGCCTGCGGCTGTCCACCGGCAAGCGCCGCATAGCCCGACGACAGGCGGCCTTCTGCGGCTTCGAGAGTTCCGCGCCGCATGGCGCGCAACTGCTCCTCCGCCCGGGCGCAGCTGCAGCCGTCGGATCGGACTGCGCCCGCCGTCAGGACTCTTCCCATAGCCGCGCGAGGATTCGCCCGCCTGCGCCCGATGGTCGGAGGACTCGGAAGACTCATAAGACTCATTGAGTATCGAGACGTCGAACAGCGGTGAGCCCATGAGCGGATCGCCCAGCACGGAGCCGAAAGGGGCTTCACCGATGCCGGATCACCGGGCTCCCAGCCTATGGGCGCCCAGGAGTCAACATCTGCGTGAGCTGTCGGTGTGGGCCATAGGACCAGGATCTCATACGCCGAGATCGGTCACTTCCGCGTCGAAATCGGTCCAGATCCGCCTCGAGATCGGTCCGGTTCTGCGTCGAGATTGTGGTGTGTCAGGACATCTGAGACAGGGGTGAGTGCTTCGGGCGTGGTCCTCGGTGGGGTGGTTCTCGGGGCTGAAGGCCGATGAGTCGGGCCCGCACCGCCGTGAGCCGGCTCTGACTGATGCCTGCATGTGCCAGGCAGGCGGCACGCGGAGGGGCACGCCGCCCCTCCCGGCCCCCATCCCCATATCCGCGCATGCCGCCACAGTTGATGTTGCACACTCGCGCGCGCCCCACACCGGCGGGAACCGCGGAATCATGAGGAACAGCATTGTCCGTAGCGGTCATGGTCGGGTTCCCATGTGCGTAGATCCCCCTCATTGCACATGGGAGCCCGACCACCACACACCACGCCCACCAGAAAAGCCTCGTCATTCCAACAAAAACCAGCCGCCGTCCTGCAGGGACCCCGGTCTCCCATGTGCAACACCCAACGACAACCACACCCACCAGGCACACCACATCCCCACACAACCAACCCACCACAAACTCCAACCGGAACCGGACCGATCTCGACGCGGAACTGGACCGATCTCGACGCGGAGATGCGACCGATCTCGCGGCGGAAACGGACCGATCTCGGTAGGGAACTCGACCGATCTCGGCGCGGAATACGACCGATCTCGAGAAATAGAATAAATGACGTACTCGCAGGCACCGCACCAGACGGACCGCCCTCATTGACTCCCAATTGACTCCTATACCCCTAGGGGTACTGTCGAGCGCATTCCGCCAGACCGAGGAGGAAACGAGAGCGAATGGCCGGCTACACGGGCACCAAGGACGACTACCTCAAACGGCTGCGCCGCATTGAGGGCCAAATCCGCGGCATCTCCCGTATGGTCGAGCAGGACACCTACTGCATCGACGTCCTCACCCAGGTCGCAGCGGCCACCAAGGCTCTGCAGGCCGTCAGCCTGGGCCTGCTCGAGGATCACATGAGCCACTGCGTCATCCACGCCGCCCAGTCCTCCGACGCCGAGGGCCAGGCCAAGATCCGCGAGGCCTCCGACGCGATCGCCCGCCTCATACGGTCCTGAACGCACAATCGAAGGAGCACCGCCATGTCCGAGTTCACCGCCGACGGCACCGACCGCACCACCACCCTCAAGCTCTCGGGCCTGACCTGCGATCACTGCGTCGCCCATGTCACCGAGGAGCTCAAGAACCTCGACGGCGTCAAGAACGTCTCGGTCGTCCTCAACAAGGGCGGCCAGTCGGTGGCCTTCGTCGTCTCCGACGTCGTCCTGGACGATGCCGCCCTGGCCGCGGCCATCGATGAGGCCGGCGATTACACCCTCGACGCCGTCGAGCGCGACATAACCTGACCCGACCGACCCGCCCGGCCGCACCACCCGACGGCGGAACAGGGCCGGTCGCGCCGCACACGCCACGATCGGCCCGCCGCTCCAGCCGGAGTCGCGTCCGCCCCACCCCGGCGCCGAACCAGCATGACCATGCTGAACCAGCACCGGTCCGGGACGGTTCCAGGAGTCCGATCCACCATGAGTCGATTCCAGCAGCTCAGCCCCTCACCGATGCCAGCGCCTCCGTGACGCGCCGCGCGCACCATCGACCTGGCCGTGGAGGGCATGACCTGCGCATCCTGCGTGGCGCGCGTGAGAAGAAGCTGTCCAGACTCGACGGCGTGAGCGCCAGCGTCAATCTCGCCACCGAGTCCGCCCGCGTCACGGCGCCCGCCGGCATCTCCGATCGACGATCTGCTGGCCGCCGTCGCCCGCGCAGGCTACACGGCCCGGCTCAAGAGCGGACTGGCGCCCTGCTGCGCCCACTGCAACGTCGAGTCCCTCAATCCGGGAGGCTGCAGCGCACAAGCTCGACAAGGGGCAGCAAGTCCCGGCCGCAGAAAACCACAGGCCGCAGCAGCCCGGCCGTCCCAACCGCCCCAATAGCACCGCCTCGCCACTGGCCAACAGCGCCGACAGCCCTCAAGGCCCAGCCCGGCACCGAGCCGGCCCTGAGCCCCGCTCGCTCTGAGCACCCGAAGCACCCAGAACACCCAGAACACTGCAGCCTCCCCGGCCCTCGAGCCCAGCAGCCCTGCGGAGCAGCTCGCAGACCCAGCCGCCCTCGACGCCCCGGCCGCTCCGGCGCCCCGCACATCGGGGACTCTCAGCTCACCAGGCCGCCGACCTGCGCCTTCGCCTCGTCTATAGCCTCATCCTGTCCGTCCCGGTCATGGCGATCTCCATGATCCCGGCCCTCCAGCTGCCGGGTTGGCAGTGGACCGTCGCCCTCATGGCGCTGCCGGTGGCGACCTGGGGCGCCTGGCCCTTCCACCGGGCCGCGGCCCGCGGCCTGCGCCACGGCGCTTTCACCATGGACACGCTCGTGTCGCTCGGCGTCGTCGCCGCCGTCGGCTGGAGCCTGTGGGCGCTCATCTGGGGCGGCGCCGGGGAGATCGGCGCACGCATGACCATGGAGTTCCTGCCGCGATATCAAGGATATCAGGGCCACCAGGGACATGCGGCGCACATGTACTTCGAGTCGGCCGCCTGGGTCACCACCTTCCTCCTGGCCGGACGCTACGCCGAGGCGCGCGCCCGCTACCGCTCCGGCGATGCCCTGCGCGCTCTGCTCGAACTGGGCGCCAAGGAAGCCACTCGGGTGCGTCTGACCTCGCCGTCGGGCTCCACGGCCGCGATCGATGTCCTGGACGACGACGGCGCCCCCGCGCCGACGCCGCCCGCACCGAGGAGCGCGTGCCGGTCGATGCCCTCCAGCCGGGCGACCTGCTGGCCGTGCGTCCCGGGGAGAAGATCGCCACCGACGGGGTGGTCGTCGAGGGCCGCTCCGCCGTGGACGCCTCCATGCTCACCGGCGAGTCGGTGCCCGTCGAGGTCGGGATCAGCGACGCCGTCACCGGCGGCTGCGTGAACACATTCGGGTCGCTGCTGGTGCGGGCCACCTCGTCGGGGCGGGCACGACCCTGGCCCGCATCGGGGCGATGGTCACGGCCGCCCAAGCCGGCAGGCCCCGGTGCAGCGCCTGGCCGACCGCATCTCGGGCGTGTTCGTCCCGGCCGTGCTCGTCGTGTCGGCCACGACTCTCGCTGCCTGGCTGGGACTCGGTTATCCGGCGCAGCAGGCCCTGACGGCGGCCGTCGCCGTGCTCGTCATCGCCTGCCCGTGCGCGCTGGGCCTGGCCACGCCGACCGCCCTGCTGGTGGGCTCGGGGCGCGGCCCGACTCGGCGTCGTCATCAAGGGGCCAGAGGTGCTGGAGTCCAGCCCGCGCCCTGGACACGATCGTGCTGGACAAGACCGGCACGGTCACCCGGGGGCGCATGAGTCTGGAACTGGCCGACGACGACGCCATCACGGTCAGCGGAGGCCCTCACGGTCCAAGCAACCGTGAAACACCTTGGCGGCCCTGACGGCTGCGACGGTCCTGGCGGCGGCAATGACGGTAACGGCCGATGGCGTTGATAGCCCTGGCTGCGCTGATGGCCGGGCTGACGCCGAGGGTGCCGAGAGCACTCATGGCACTGCTGCGCACCGACCGCTTCGAGGGCGCTGCGCCTGGCGGGCGCGCTCGAGGCGGCCAGCGAGCATCCGGTGGCCGCCGCCATCGCGCAGGCCGCTCGCGCCGCCGCAACAGCAGGCACGAGGGCTGACATCACTGATGATGCTGGCAGCCCTGACGACGCTGATAACGCCGCCAACGCCGATAACCCTGACAGCCCCAACAAGCCCGGCAACCCCTGACACATTCTGACATTGCTGACATCCCACAATGTCCCAGCATCCCCGACATCGCTGCCGGCACGACCGGCGTCGGGTCCGCGTCAGCGGCGACAGCGACAGTGACTGCGACAGCGTCTGCCTACCTGCCCCCGGTGGAGGACTTCGCCAACCATGAGGGGCTGGGGCGTGACCGGCCGCGTGGAGGGCCGTGAGGTCGCCGTCGGTCGTCCCGACCTGGATCGCCGAGCGCGGATCGCCATCCCCGATTCGCTCAATGACGCCGTGGCGACCGCCCAGGCGTCGGGCGCCACCGCCGTCGTGCTCGCGGCCGCCCCGCGTCCCGGCGAGCGCGAAGGCGTTAGGGGCGAACGGTGAGAGCAGAGCTCTGCGCGCGCTCGCCGTGCTGGTTGTGCGCGACACCGTGCGCCCGAGCTCGCGCGCCGCGATCGCCGACCTGCGTGCGCAGGGGTGCGGCCGATCCTGCTCACCGGCGACAACGCCCAGCGCTGCGGCGCACGTGGCGGCCGAGGTCGGGATCGCGGCCGAGGACGTGCGCGCCGACGTCCTGCCGGGCGACAAGCGCGCCGTGGTCGCCGACCTGCAGGAGCGCGGGCACGTCGTCGGCATGGTCGGCGACGGCGTCAACGACGCGCGGCCCTGGCGCAGGCGGGTGCTCGCGGCCTCGGCTTCGCCATGGGGTCCGGGCGCCGATGCGGCTATAGAGACTGCTGACATCACGCTCGTGCGCACCGATCTGGATGCGGTGGTGACGGCGATCCGCATCAGCCGGGCGACGCTGCGCATCATCAGGCAGAACCTGTTCTGGGCCTTCGCCTACAACGTGGCGGCGATCCCGCTGGCGGCGGCCGGTCTGCTCAACCCCCATGAT